>ENA-ORUN01000243-ORUN01000243.1-human-gut-metagenome-genome-assembly--contig:-NODE-243-length-68523-cov-5.959426_pt1 | contig 68523 bp, 97 predicted proteins | sample MGYA00242080_ERZ509209 | MGnify/ENA primary metagenome ERZ509209 (study PRJEB26280, sample SAMEA2338786) | human gut metagenome | biome: human gut; feature: human-associated habitat; material: faeces... | reverse complement strand
TGAAACCATGAGATTCGCTTTTTCTTGACAGTTCAATCCCAGTTTTTTCAAATCTATTTCTATAGGACAAATATAACATTTAAAGGGTTTAAAATCAGGACAACCGGAACATACGTGATTGTGAGAGCATTCATCCTTATTTGCGCATGCAGGATTATAAGAAGATTTGTAAGTTTGAAATCTGCGAGATATGATTCCTTTGCCGATGGTAGATTTGTCTTTGCCAAGGGTCAAAGTGATAGCGGTTTTAGTAGGACCGTTTTCGATACCTTTTTCAATGATGATTATGTCTTGATCAGTAAGATGTAGATTTTTATTGTTGGTAGACATAGTGATCGACCTTTCATGAAAGAAGAAAACAGATATCATAATAATTATACAAGAGAAAAAGTAAATTCCACAAAGGAAGTGTAAAAGGAAGTTCAACTGTAAGAGTAAAATCCACTGGAAGTTTGTGAAAGACTAAAATCAACTTTGACATATCTAAAGTGGAATTTAACTTTTCATTATAAAAAAATTAATTAGTGTACTAAATATATTGACATTGATTAGTGCGCTAACTATAATATTTAGCATACTAACTAATAAAAGGAGGCGTCTTATGGATCCATTGGAATTTGAAGATATTAAAGAGATCTTTCTACAATTTAAATCTCTTCATAAAATTATTCATGAATTTACGAGTAAAAAAAGTAGCATAGAAGGCTTATCAGCTGATCAACGTTATTTGTTAGCTCTTATTGATCGATTTGATCATCCAAATCAAAAAATACTTGCTGAATGTTTGAAAATTACACCAGCAACGTTATCAGTAAGGTTACAACGTTTAGAAAAAGCAGGTTTTATTGAAAAAGTTGTAAGTAGACATGATAAAAGAAATGTCACATTACATATTACGGAAAAGGGAAACAAAGAAATTAAAAGTTGTAAAGATGATATGAAAATATTTACCACACGCTTATTTGAAGGAATAAATAAAGAAGATTTAGATAGAATGAAAGCGTATTGTCAAATCTTTGAAAAGAATATTCGTTTGATGAAGGAGGAATTAGATGATCAAGATTAAAGGATATTTAAAGAAATTCTGGTACTTGATCTTAGCTTGTATTTGTTTATTGTTTGTACAAGCACAAACAGAATTAACTTTACCCGATTATATGAGTGATATTGTTTCAGTAGGAATTCAAGCGGGAGGATTTTCTTCACCTATTTCAGATGTCTTAACAGAAGAAACATATCAACATTTATTATTGTTTGTTGATCAAAAAGATCAAAAGACAGTAAAAAACGATTATAAAAAAATCAATAAAGTAGATCAAGAGATGCTTGATACTTTTCCTAAAGCAAAAGGGAAAACAGTATATCAATTAAAAGATTTATCAAGTGATGAAGAAAGTAAGTTAGAAAATATTTTAATGAAACCGATGTTGCTTATTACTTCTCTTGATAGCATGGATACTTCTAGTAAAGAATATCAAGAGAAATTCGGTCAATTACCGCCCAATATGACGGTTTATGATGCTATTTCTTTTATGGATGAAAGTCAAAAAGCAAAGATGTTTGAAGACATTGATAAAAAGATGGATACCATGGGAGAAAGTACTTTGAAAATTGCCGCTGGTAATGGTGTTAAAGCGGAATATAAAAAATTAGGTGCAGATATTGATAAAGTTCAAACGGATTATATTTTAAAAACAGGTTTAAAGATGTTGGGAATTGCTTTAATCGGAACACTTGCTGCGATTTCAGTTGCATTCTTTGCGACCAAAGTTGGGGCAGGGGTCGCTCGTGCTTTAAGAAAAGATGTCTTTGAAAAAGTTGAAAGTTTTTCAAATGAAGAATTCAATCATTTTTCTACAGCTTCATTAATTACACGTACAACAAATGATATTACCCAAGTACAAAATGTAACAATGATGCTTTTACGTATTGTTTGTTTTGCTCCAATTATCGGAATTGGTGCTTTAATTAAAGTTTTAACAGATTCACCTTCAATGGCTTGGATTATTGCAGTTGTTATTCTTGTTATTTTTGGAGTCATGGCTGTTGCTTTTGCTGTAGTTATGCCAAAATTCAAAATTATTCAAAATTTAATTGACCGTTTAAATTTAACAATGCGTGAAAATTTATCAGGAATGCTTGTTATCCGTGCTTTTGGTAATGAAAAACATAGTGAAGATCGTTTTGATAAAGCCAATAAAGATGTTACAAATTTAAACTTATTTGTTAATAGATCAATGGCTTCAATTATGCCAATTATGATGTTTATCTTTAATGTAGTTACTTTAGTGATTGTCTATTATGGTTCTAAACAAATTGATTTAGGAAACTTAGCGATTGGACAAATGATGGCTTTTATGCAATACGCAATGCAAATTATTATGTCCTTTTTAATGATTGCGATGATTGCTATCATGTTACCTCGTGCCAGTGTTGCTGCTAATCGTGTTTATGAAATTATTGAAACTAAGCCGACAATTCAAGATCCTACAAATCCAATTGCTTTAGATGAATGTAAAAAAGGTCTTGTTGAATTTAATCATGTTTCTTTTGCGTATCCAGGAGCAAATGAACCAGTGTTAAAAGATATTGATTTTGTTGCTAAACCAGGACAAACAACAGCATTTATCGGTTCAACGGGTTCGGGGAAATCGACGCTTATTAATTTAGTTCCTCGTTTTTATGAAGTTAGTAAAGGAAGTATTAAAGTTAGTGGTGTTGATGTTCGTGATATGACACAACATGAATTACGTAATCATATTGGACTTGTTCCTCAAAAAGGAAATTTATTTTCAGGAACAATTCGTTCTAATTTAAAATATGGCGCACCAGAGGCAACGGATGAAGAATTAGAAGAAGTCATTCGTATTGCTCAAGCAAAAGAATTTATTGATCAAAAAGAAGAACGCTTAGATACGGAAATTTCACAAGGTGGTACAAATGTTTCAGGGGGTCAAAAACAAAGACTTGCGATTGCTCGTGCTATTGCGAAAAATCCAGATATTTATATTTTTGATGATAGTTTTTCAGCACTTGATTTCAAAACAGATGCTAAACTTCGTCAAGAATTAAATCAGCTAGTGAAAAAGACACAAAGTACAGTTTTATTAGTAGGACAACGTATTGCTTCTATTATGGAGGCAGATCAAATCATTGTCCTTGATGAAGGTCAAATTGTTGGTAAAGGAACACATGATGAATTAATGAAATCATGTCAAGTTTATCAAGAAATTGCTTATTCTCAATTATCTAAGGAGGAACTAAGTCATGAGTAATGAAAGAAGAAGACAAGGGCCTCGTGGACCAATGGGTCATGGAATGAGAGGAAATGGTGAAAAAGCCAAGAATTTTAAAGGAACATTAAAGAAATTATTTGTTTATTTAAAACCTTATTATTTTAAATTAGCGGTTGTTATTATTTTTGCGGTAGGGTCAACGATTTTTACGATTGTAGGACCAAAGATTCTTGCTAAAGCAACAGATAAATTATCTGAAGGAATTATGGCAAAGGTAAGTAATACAGGAGGAATTGATTTTGATTATATTGGTATGATCTGTTTGATTCTTGTTGGTTTTTATCTTGTTAGTGCACTTTTTAGTTTTATTCAAGGATTTATTACATCTTCGATTTCACAAAAAGTTGCTTATGATTTAAGAAGCTCTTTATCTAAGAAGATGTCAAGAATGCCTTTAAGTTATTTTGATAGACATTCTAGTGGAGACACTTTAAGTAGGGTAACCAATGATATTGATACAATTGCTCAATCACTCAATCAAAGTTTATCGCAAGTGATTACATCTTCTGTTACAGTTGTTGGAATCTTTATTATGATGCTTACCATCTCTGTAAAGATGACATTGATTGCTGTACTTGTTTTACCACTTTCCATGTTACTTATTATGTTTGTTATGAAACATTCCCAAAAGTATTTTAGTAGACAACAAAAAAGTTTAGGGGATGTCAATGGACATATTGAAGAAATGTATGGTGCTCATGATGTTGTCAAAGCATTTAATGGGGAAGAAGATTCTGTTAAAACTTTTAATGAATATAATGATGCGCTTTATGATTCAGCATGGAAATCTCAATTTTTATCAGGTTTAATGCAACCTTTAAGTAACTTTGTAGGAAACTTAGGATATGTAAGTGTTTGTTTATTAGGTGGTTTTTTAGCAGGGGGTAATACGATTACGATTGGTGATATTCAAGCATTTATCCAATATGTACGCCAATTCAATCAACCTATTGCTCAACTTGCTCAAACAATGAATATGTTACAAAGTACAGCAGCGGCAGCTGAACGTGTATTTGAATTTTTAGAGGAAGAAGAATTAGAAACTGAAACAGTTAAAATTGAAAAAAATGAAGTTGAAAAATTACATGGTTCAGTTACTTTCAATCAAGTAAACTTTGGTTATCTTCCAGAAAAAACAATTATTCATGATTTTAATATGCATGTTCATGCTGGGCAAACGGTGGCTATTGTTGGTCCAACCGGTGCAGGAAAAACAACGATTGTTAAATTGTTAATGCGTTTTTATGAATTAAATAAAGGCTCTATTATGATTGATGGTCATGATATTAAAGATTTTTCAAGGCATGATTTAAGAAGCTTATTTGGAATGGTTTTACAAGACACATGGCTTTTTAACGGAACAATTAAAGAAAACTTAATGTATGGTAAACTAGATGCCAGTGATGAAGAAGTAAGAAATGCTTGTGAAATGGCGTATGTAGATCACTTTGTCAATACTTTAGAAAATGGTTATGATACGATTCTTGATGAAGAAACTTCAAATATTTCACAAGGTCAAAAACAATTATTGACAATTGCGAGAGCATTTCTAAAAGATCCTAAAATTCTTATTTTAGATGAAGCAACATCTTCGGTCGATACTCGTACAGAAGTTCTTATACAAAAAGGTATGGAAAAATTAATGGAAGGGCGCACAAGTTTTGTTATTGCACATCGTTTATCAACAATTCGTGATGCCAATACAATCATTGTCATGAAGGATGGCGATATTGTAGAAATTGGTAATCATGATGAATTGTTAGAAAAAGGTGGATTCTATGCCTCACTTTATCAATCACAATTTGAAGGTAGCGAAATTTAGAAGCAAAGAAATTTGCTTCTTTTTCTTTTCAAAACATGTTTATATATGGTATAGTACATGCCGAGGGGATGATGTTATGGTGAAAAGAAAACCACAATATGTCAAGATTAAAGAATATATTATTCAAAATATTGAAGATGAAAAATATAATGAAAATGAACAAATTGAAAGTGAACATGCTTTGTGTGAACTTTTTGGTGTTACCCGAATGACAGTGCGCCAAGCTTTAACAGAGTTGATTAATGAAAATGTGATTTATTCTGTACCTAAGGTAGGTTCATTTGTTTGTAAAAAATCCAGATTTAAAAGTTTTGATGGATTAAACAGTGTTACAGAAGATTGTGCTAAGAAAAAAGAAGATTGTACAAGTCATGTTGTTTTAAATGAACTTGAAGAAGCTACAGCTTTAATGAAAAAAGAAATGGCTTTAGAAGATAATAAAGTATGGCACGTTAAACGTGTAAGACTTGTAAACGGAGAGCCTTTATGTTTTGAAGATGATTACTGTAATTATGATTTAACAGGAGATATTCCTTTAGAAGTATCCAGTACATCTTTATTTAATCATTTTGAAAATGATCTCAATTTACATATTGCTTTTTCCGATCAACAAATTGATGCGGTTTTAGCGGGTGAAGAACTAGGAAAATATTTACAAGTTGATCCAGTGACACCTTTGCTTAGAGTTTTATCGATTACATGCTTACATAATGGTAAATGTATTGAATATGGGTATACTTATTATCGTGTAGACAAGTATACTTTTAACCAAGTTGCATATCGTAGAAAATAAAAGGATGTTGTCAAATCCGTTTGGTTTGTTATAATGAGGATGTTAAAAAAGGAGACTTTAGATGAATTATTTATATATTGCATTAATATCAATGGTACCTTTAATTGAACTTAGAGGAGCAATTCCTGTTTCTCAAGGATTAGGATTACCAATTATTCCATCTTATATTGTTTGTATTCTTGCTAATATGGTACCTGTACCTTTTATTTACTTATTTGCTAGAAAGGTTTTAGTATGGGGTTGTGATAAACCAGTTATTGGTAAATTTTTCACTTGGTGTTTAGACAAAGGTGAAAGAGGTGGAAAGAAACTTCAAGAGAAAGTAGGAAGAAGTACTTTTGTTGCTTTATTATTATTTGTAGGAATTCCACTTCCAGGGACAGGTGCATGGACAGGAACACTTGCAGCTAGTATTTTAGATATGGATTTTAAATCAACAACGATTGCCGTTATGCTAGGAGTTTTACTTGCTGGTGTAATTATGATGGTGGTTAGTTTTTTAGGATTTTCATTAATTTAGAAGTGTTTTACGCTTCTTTTTTTGTAAAGGAGGACGGTTATGAATGTAGAAATTATTAATGTAGGAACTGAACTATTACTTGGTGAAATTATCAATACTAATGCAACTTATTTACAAAAAATGTGTAAGGAATTAGGTTTTAATGTTTTCTTTCAAACGGTGGTGGGTGATAATCCACAAAGATTTTTAGATTGTTTAGATATTGCTTTTAATAGAGGATGTGATTGTGTCATTACTACAGGAGGATTAGGACCTACTGAGGATGATCTTACAAAAGAATTATCCGCAAAATATTTAGGATTAGAAATGATTTTTGATGAAGATGAAGCAAAGAAAGTCAATGATAAATGTTGCTTTGTAACACAACTTGATAAAGTTAGTGATAATAACTTTAAACAAGCTTACTTTCCTAAAAATTGTTATGTGTTAGATAATCCTATTGGAACAGCCAATGGCTGTGTGATGTCTAAAGATAAAAAAATGATTGTTAATCTTCCTGGACCACCTAAAGAGATGACTTATGTAGTTGATCATCAACTAAAACCTTATTTAGAAAAATATCGCCAAGCGAAAATTTATACGTACGACTTAGTAACACAAGGCATTGGTGAATCAGCAGCGGCTACTTTGATTGATGATATTGTTCAAAGTCAAAAAGATATTTCTATTGCTTTGTATGCTTCTGAAGAGTATGTAAGGGTAAGACTAGGGGTTAAAGCAAAACATCAAAGTGAAGCCGATGAACTTGTTAAGCAAACAAAGAAAATGATTGAAGAAAAATTAAAGGATTATCTTGTAGAAAATCCTAATTTGTTTGAAGAAGTGATGAAAAAGGTCAATGGTTTTACGATATTAAATGAATGTGATTTTTCATTAAGTGATTATTTTGTTAATAATGGAGGGCCAGTCTTTATTCATTTAACTTTGAAGGAACATCCATTAGGTGAAATTGTTCATGTGTTATTAAAATATAAAGAAAAAGAAATATCTTTCGATATTCCTTTACTTGTCAAAGCAAGTCTTTCTTTACCTAAATTAGAATCTAAATTGATTTATCAAATTGATCAATTAATTCGATAAATTTTAAAGTTGCTTGTGATAAGCTTCTTCTTTTAAGATAAGTATAGCCAATGCTTCTTGAAGGAAGGGGCTTTTTTAATTGTATTTCATAAACTTTATTTTTGTCTAAAAAATCATGAGAGAATTCTTTAACAACACACGCATTTCCTAAATTGGCATGAGTAAATTCTAAGAGTAAGTGATGGGCTCCTAATTCCATTTCAGGATTTAATAAAATTCCATGTTTAGCAAAGTATTTATCAATATAATTTCTTGAATTACTTGATTTTTCTAAAAGAATAAGATTCTTTTTCGCAATTTCTTGATAGCTGTAAAGATGATCATCTTTTTCTTTAGAAATAAAGATATCATGAATTGTTAAACATTCTTTCATCGCTAGACTTTCATCATCAAAAGGAAGATTGATAAAGGCAAGATCAATCGTTCCATTTTTTAAATGTTCAACTGTTTCAATAGAAGTTCCATTGACAACATTGATTTTGATTGTTGGATAAAGATGATGAAATTGTTTTAATAAATCAATTAAGTAATTTTCACAAATTGAATCACCCGCACCAATATTTAACTGTCCTGAAAGTAATTCATTATAATGAGAAAGTTCATTTTCAACACTGGTAATTAAAGCAAGGGCTTCAGTAATGTTTTTATGAAGGAGCATCCCTTCTTTAGTAAGAGTAACGCCTTTGTTTAAACGAATGAAGAGTTGAGTATTGAGTTCTTTTTCTAAAGCATGGATTGTTTGAGAAACAGCGGATTGAGAAATGAAAAGATTTTTGGCTGCTTTTGAAAAAGAAAGGGTAGAAGCCGCTTCGTTAAATATCTTATATTGTTCTAGTTTTATCATATTAGTACTCCTTATATCAAATATATTATATATTAATTTTACTTATATTAAAATATAGCATATAATAAAAATGTATGAAAAAGCCAATGATAGAAAGGTGGAAATGAATTATGGCTGGGGGGGTTGTTGTAGGAAGTATGTGGGGAGATGAAGGTAAAGGTAAAATTACCGATTATCTTGCACAAAAAGCAGATGTTGTATGTCGTTATGCTGGAGGAAATAATGCAGGTCATACCATTGTTTATGGTGGTAAGAAATTTGCTTTAAAATTAATACCATCAGGTATTTTCTCTGGGCATGAAGTAATCATGGGAAATGGGATGGTTGTTAACCCTAAAGCATTTTTAGAAGAAGTAAAATATTTAAATGATGGTGGTATTGATACAAGCAAAATTAGAATTTCAGATCGTTGTCATGTGATTTTACCTTATCATCTTGAAATTGATGAATTGCAAGAAAAGAGAAAAGGTGATAAAAGTATTGGAACTACAAAAAGAGGTATTGGACCTGCTTATGTAGACAAATATAGTCGTATTGGTATTCGAATGGGAGAATTCATTGATGAAGAATTATTCTTAGAAAGATTAAAAGAAACTTTCCCAATGAAAGTGGCAGAATATCCTGAATTAAAAGATATGTTTACAGTAGAAGGTATTTTTGAAGAATATAAAGAATACGCTAAAATTATTAAGCCTTTAGTTTGTGATACAGGTATGTTATTAGATCAATATTTACGTGAAGATAAAAAAGTCTTATTTGAAGGAGCTCAAGGAGCAATGTTAGATATTGATTATGGTACTTATCCATTTGTTACATCATCACATCCAGGAGCTAATGGGGTATCTGAAGGGGCTGGTATTGGACCTTTATATATCAAAGAAGCAATTGGAATTATTAAAGCTTATACAACTCGTGTTGGATCAGGACCATTCCCAACTGAATTAAATGATGCAACAGGTGATTTAATTAGAGAAAGAGGACATGAATATGGTACTGTAACTGAACGTCCAAGAAGAACTGGTTGGTTTGATGCAGTAGTTGTTAATCAATCAAGAAGAATGTCTTCTTTAACAGGTATTTCATTAATGTTATTAGATGTTATGAGTGGATTTGATACAATCAAAATCTGTAAAGCTTATAAATTAGATGGTAAAGAAATTTATGGTTTACCTGCAACTGTTAAAGATATTGAAAGATGTGAACCTGTTTATGAAGAATTACCAGGATGGAAAGAAGATATTACACATGTAAAATCTTTTGAAGAATTACCAGTAAATTGTCAAAATTATATTCGTAAAATCGAAGAACTTGTTCATTGTCCAGTAAGAATGTTCAGTGTTGGACCAGATAGAGAACAAACAGTTGTTTTAAAAGATATTAAATTTTAATAAAGGAGGTCTTTCATGAAAAGAGAATTAGTCATTGTCATGGATTTCGGTGGGCAATATAATCAATTAGTTGCTCGTCGTGTTCGTGAATGCAATGTTTATTGTGAAATCTATTCTTATAAAACACCTTTAGAAAAAATTAAAGAAATGAATCCTAAAGGAATCATTTTAACAGGTGGACCAAATAGTTGTTATTTAGAAGATTCACCAACTTATTCTAAAGAATTATTTGAATTAGGTATTCCTGTATTAGGTTTATGTTATGGTGCTCAATTAATGCAACATGTTTTAGGTGGAAAAGTTGAAAGAGCAGATGTAAGAGAATATGGTAAATCAATTTTATTAGTTGATCAACCACAATCTAAAATTTTAAAAGGTGTTCCTGAAACATCTACAGTTTGGATGTCACATTTTGATTATATTTCAAAAATTGCACCTGGTTTTGAAATTACAACACATACAAAAGATTGTCCAGTAGCATCTTGTGAAGATAAAGAAAAAGATTTATATGCGATTCAGTTCCATCCAGAAGTTTTACATAGTGAATATGGTAAAACAATGCTTTCTAACTTTGTTTTAGATGTATGTAACTGTGCTGGTGATTGGCGCATGGATTCTTTCGTTGAAGAACAAATCAAAGCTATCAAAGAAAAAGTTGGTGATGGTAAAGTATTGTGTGCTTTATCAGGTGGTGTTGACTCATCTGTTGCAGCCGTTTTACTTTCTAAAGCTATTGGTAATCAATTAACTTGTGTCTTTGTAGATCATGGTTTACTTCGTAAAAACGAAGGGGATGAAGTAGAAGCTGTCTTTGGACCTGATGGAAATTATGAATTAAATTTCATTAGAGTAAATGCACAAGAAAGATATTATGAAAAGTTAAAAGGTGTTACTGAACCAGAAGCTAAACGTAAAATCATTGGTGAAGAATTTATTCGTGTTTTTGAAGAAGAAGCAAAGAAAATTGGAGCAGTTGATTTCTTAGTACAAGGAACAATTTATCCAGATGTTGTTGAAAGTGGTCTTGGTGGAGAATCTGCGGTTATCAAATCACATCATAATGTTGGTGGATTGCCAGATCATGTTGATTTTAAAGAAATTATTGAACCATTACGTGATTTATTCAAAGATGAAGTACGTAAAGTTGGTTTAGAATTAGGAATTCCTGAATACTTAGTATTTAGGCAACCATTCCCAGGACCAGGTCTTGGTATTCGTATTATTGGTGAAGTCAATGCTGAAAAAGTAAAAATCGTGCAAGATGCAGATGCGATCTATAGAGAAGAAATCGCTAATGCAGGATTAGATCGTTCAATCGGTCAATACTTTGCTGCTCTTACAAACATGCGTTCTGTAGGAGTTATGGGTGATGAAAGAACTTATGATTATGCAATCGCCTTACGTGCGGTTAATACTATCGATTTCATGACAGCAGAAGCTGCAGAAATTCCTTATGAAGTATTAAATAAAGTTATGTCACGTATTATAAACGAAGTTCGTGGGGTAAACAGAGTAATGTATGATATTACAAGTAAACCTCCAGGAACAATTGAGTTTGAATAATCCAAATCGCTTAAAAGTGCCTATTTACAGGCACTTTTTTTCGCTGAGAATGTTTTGAGAACAATATTGTTATCTATTATTTTGTGTTGTACTCATTTTTGAGGTCATTTTTTATGAAAAATCGGTATTTCTGCTGAATCTCATGAAAAATTTCATTTTTTTTTGATAATTTTAAAGAATTACTCATTAAAATTTCAAGTTGCTTACAAGTTCGTTTTTAGGTCATTTGGATTTTATGTGGCTTACAAGTATTCGGCGTTCTAAAGTGGCTATCAAATAAATTGGTATTTATGCTTATCATTTTAGTGGGAACACTTTACTTTTCTCTTTCGTTCTCATTGCAAGTATCATTTCTAAAACCCAAATCATCATTTCTTCATCATCATCTTGAATAGAGGAGTACCATACATTTTAACAAATCTCACTAATTCATTGTATAAACTCCTAAACACAAAGTGTTTCCGTAACTGTTATTTCTTTATCTAGTATACAACCAAAGACAAAATTTTTCTTTACTTCATTAAAATATGTATTTATATTGCCTTTTTCCTTTATAAAAAATAATAAAGAAAATATTAAGATAAATAATATCTCTTTCTAATCATTTTTATAAGTTTTACTTATAAATAGACATTGTTTTAAAAGAAATATTAGGATAAAATAATAAAAATTATAAGGAGTAAATAAGATGAAAAACTACATGTTTAAACAATTGGATAAACAAGATGCAAAAGCAATGTTTCAACTCATTCTTGAAAGAATAGATTGGTTCGAACAAAAAAGGATACAACAATGGAAAAAAGGGGATTATGAAATTATTTATCCATTAGAATATTATGAAAAAGAAAGCAAAAAGGACATCTCTATGGATTGATTGATCAAGAAACGAATCAACTTGTATGTGGAGCTGTTTTATTAGAAGAAGATGCGCGTTGGAAAGATCAAGCAAATGCGTATTATATTCATAATTTGGCTTCTAATCCTTATCAAAAAGGAACAGGAAAATTATTCTTTTCTTATTTAGAAAGTTTCACTAAAGAAAAAGGAAAAGAATATTTAAGATTAGATTCTTTACGCGGAAATGAAACTTTGGAAGATTATTATTCAATGCTTGGTTTTGTAGAAAAAGGGACATGTGTTGATAGAAATTATCATGGTATTTTAAGAGAACGAAAACTTTAAAAAATATTAAAAATCCTCTTGACTCTAAACTCAACTTTAGGTTTATAGTTTGTTTGAAAGGAGGATTACTTATGAAATCAAAAGTTTATTTTACAAGAATAATAACACCTGAAAAGGTTTTAGAAATGTATGAAGTATTAGGAAAAAAATTAATAGGAAAGATTGCTGTTAAACTTCATTCAGGGGAAGAAGGAAATCAAAACTTTTTAAAACCTGATTTTTGGAGAGCAATTATTGATAAGTTAAATGGAACAGTTGTGGAGTGTAATACAGCTTATGAAGGATCTAGAAATACAACTGAAAAACATTTAAAAACAATTGAAAAACATGGATGGTCTAAATATTTTGAAGTAGATTTAATGGATGCTGAAGGTCCTGATATGATTCTAGATATTCCTGAAGGAAAAGTGATTCAAAAAAACTATGTTGGAAAAGATATGAAAAACTATGATGGAATGATTGTTTTATCTCATTTTAAAGGACATCCAATGGGTGGTTATGGGGCGCTTTAAAACAACTTTCAATTGGTTGTGCCTCATCTTATGGAAAAGCTTATATTCATGGGGCAGGAGAACCTGAAAAGATTTGGACAGCTGATCATGATTTGTTTTTAGAATCAATGGCGGATGCAGCTAAGTCAGTTCATGAATATTTTAAAGGAAACATTGTTTATATCAATGTTATGAAAAATATGTCTGTTGATTGCGATTGTTGTGCAGTGGCAGAAGATCCATGTATGGATGATATTGGTATTTTAATTTCAACGGATCCAATCGCTATTGATCAAGCATGTATTGATTTAGTTTATGCTAATGATAAGGGAAGAGACCATTTAATTGAAAGAATTGAATCTCGTCATGGTATTCATACCATTGAAGCAGCCTCAGCACTTGGATATGGTTCAAGAGAATATGAACTTATTGAAATAGATGATTAATCTGTTCCATGCTTAAAAGACATAGTGTGCTATTTAAAAGAGGCATTTGCCTCAATTATACAAGAATGATAAAATAATAAAAGGTAAGAATACTTACTTGAAGGCTAATTTAAGGAAAATAAATAGGAGGAAAAAGGAAATGAGTCAAAAGAAATTAGGTTTTGGTTTAATGCGTTTACCATCATTAGATCCAAACGATGCTTCAAAAATCGATATTGAACAAACAAAAAAGATGGTTGACACATTTATCGAAAAAGGTTTTACATATTTTGAGACTGCATGGATGTATTGTGGATTTGCAAGTGAAAATGCAGCAAAAGAAGCACTTGTATCACGTTACCCAAGAGATGCTTATACACTTGCAACAAAATTACATTCAGGTTTTATTAAAACAAAAGAAGATCGTGATCATATCTTTAATGAACAACTTTCAAAAACAGGTGTAGAATATTTTGATTATTATTTATTACATGATATTAATACACATAGTATTGAAGTTTATAATGAATTAGATTGCTTTAACTGGATACAAGATAAAAAAGCAAAAGGTTTAGTTAAAACTATTGGTTTTTCTTATCATGATGGTCCTGAATTGCTTGATCAAGTTCTAACAGAACACCCAGAATTTGAATTTGTACAATTACAAATCAACTATCTTGATTGGGACAGTGTTGGTGTTCAATCAAGAAAATGTTATGAAGTAGCTACAAAACATCATAAACCTGTTATCGTTATGGAACCTGTAAAAGGTGGAACACTTGCGAAAGTACCAGAAAAAGTTGAAAAGATGTTTAAAGAATATCATCCGGATATGTCAATTCCTTCTTGGGCTATTCGTTTTGCAGCAAGTCAAGAAAACGTTATGATGGTTTTAAGTGGTATGTCTAATATGGAACAATTAGAAGATAACTTAGGTTATATGGAAAATTTTAAACCATTAAATGAAGAAGAATATGCTTTAATTAAAAAAGCAGTTACTGCCATTAATTCAACAATTACTGTCCCATGTACAGGATGTGCTTATTGCGTTGATGGTTGTCCTATGAATATTGCCATTCCAAAATACTTTTCATTATATAATGCAGATTTACAAGAAGTAGAAGAAAAAGGATGGACACCACAAGGAGAATACTACAACAACTTAACAAAAACCTTTGGTAAAGCAAGTGATTGTGTTGAATGTGGTCAATGTGAAGGAGTATGCCCACAACATTTATCAATTATTCAATACTTGAAAGATGTTGCAGGTCATTTTGAAAAATAACGGAATATAGAAAATTGCTACATAGAAATGAAGAAATAAATATTATTAGTTTAGGGGGAGATTCTTTAGAATAAGTAAGTCAAGAAGTAATCAAATTTACTTACAAATTCATTTTGGTGTTGAATATTCATCAGAAGAGTATGGTTGGACAACGAATTTAAAACCTATTATGGTGCTTTAGATTATATATTAGATTAAAAAAAGCAACTATTCATCATATTGATTTATCATCACATTCGCTAAAACTTGTTCATCAAGTTTTAGATATTGACATGTTTAGTATTGATTCAGCTTATGATTTGAAGTTTGAAGACTTCGCCATTGATGAATTTGATGAACGTATGGATTTATATCGTTGTCTAAAAAAAGAAGGCGTAGGTATTACTGTAATGAAAGCCTTTTGTGGAGGAAAACTTTGAGAAGAAGATGAGTCACCATTTCATTAAGCCTTGACAGAAACTCAATATATGCAGTATGCTTTAGATAAACTGTCTATTTTAACAGTTTTGCCAGGAATTAGAAATGATGATTTAACACGTACTCTTCATTATTTAGAAGTATCTGATGTAGAAAAAGATTATTCAATTTTAAGAATATTTCCAATATTAGAAAATTGTAATCAATTTGTTTATTATAAACATTGTCATCCTTGTTCAAAAGGGTTAGACACTACCTTGATTAATAAATATTATGATCTTGCTCGTTTAAAAGATGAACTTGCTGCAGATCATTATCATCATTTAGCTTTAAAAGCAAGTGATTGCATTGTTTGTCACCATTGTGATAAACGATGTCCATTTCATGTTCAACAAAGTGAACATATGCAAGAAATTACTGATTATTTTCATGAATAAGATATAGAGATACGAAATCGAAAATAAACAAGAAGTTTATTATATATCAGGAGGAAAAATGGAAATTGTTGTTATTGATGGACAAGGGGGCGGAATTGGAAAAAATATTATACAAGTTTTAAAAGAAAAACATCCAGAATATACCATCATTGGTATTGGAACCAATAGTATGGCAACAACACAGCTAAAAAAAGGTGGTGCTGATATTATTGCAACGGGGGAAAATGCTGTTGTTTATAATGTTAAACATGCCTCTATTGTTGTTGGTCCGATTGGAGTTGCTTTTGCAAATTCAATGTATGGTGAAATTACACCAGCTATGGCAAATGCTATTGGAGAAAGTGAAGCGCGTAAATATTTTATTCCTGTTTCTAAATGCAGTGCTCAAGTTGTAGGTGTTGCATCTAAATCAATATCTGAATATATTGATGACCTTGTCGTTATGATTGAAAGATTAGAAAAATAGAGGATATCGTATACATGAAGTATCGATTATAGTTGAAACTATAAACTGCTTATGTATACGATATTTTTTTAAGTAAAATAATAAATATAACTTTTTTCAATATTAAATGAAGCCTTTAAGTAGAAGTCATAGAGGAGTTTAGGGGGATTTATATGAATAAATTAGAATTATTACAAGAAGAATTAAGAAATTATGGAAAAGTTGCGATTGCTTATAGTGGGGGTGTTGATTCCAACTTTTTATTCCATGTAGCTCTTGAAACATTAGGAAAAGAAAATGTTTTACCTGTTTTATGTCGAGGAGCAATGATGTCAAAAGAAGATATTGAAGGTGCTCTTGAACAATTAAAAGATTCAAATCATGTGGTTTTATCAGTCAATCCATTAGACGTAGAAGCTTTTCATTTTAATCATAAAGATCGTTGTTATCATTGTAAAAGAAGCATTATGTCAAAAGTTATTGGCGTTGCTAAAGAACATGACTTTACTTATGTTTTAGATGGGAAAAATAAAGATGATGAAAAAGTGTATCGACCAGGATTAAAAGCTTGTGAAGAATTAGGTATTATTTCTCCTTTAGCGAACAATAATTTAGTAAAACAAGAAATTAGAGATTATTCTAAACAGCTTGGTATTGCTACTTATAATAAACCATCCAATGCCTGTCTGGCTTCTCGTTTTGACTACAATACAGACCTTACTTTAGAAAAATTAAAACTTGTTGAAACAGGTGAAAAATATTTACATGATTTAGGAATGCTTCATGTACGTTTAAGAGTACATGGAGATGTGGCACGTCTTGAAGTAGAACCAGAAGATTTTATGAAAATAATTGAAAATAAAGAATTGATTCAAAATATTAAAAATCTTGGATTTAGATTTGTAACACTTGATTTAGAAGGAATTAGAAGTGGGGGTTATGATATTGAAAACATTAGAAATTCTACAAAAGGTTAAAAATAATGAACTAACAATTGAACAAGCTCAAAAAATGATTGAACAACCCTTAGATTATGCAACGATTGATTATAATCGAAAAAAGAGAACAGGAAATAATGAAGTAATCTATGGGGCTGGAAAAACCAAGGAACAAATCATTGGGATTGTAAAAGACATGTTGGACCATGATATTCATTCTATTTTAATTACACGTGTTGACCAAGAAAAAAGTGAAGCTATCTTAAAAGAATTTCCACAAATGATTTATGATTCTTTATCGCACATTTGTTATATTGATGAAGAACAAAAAGAAATCAATAAAGGAAAAATTGTTGTTGTTTGTGCTGGAACATCAGATTTACCGGTTGCTCGTGAAGCTATGCTTACAGCTCAATTTTTAGGTAACGAAGTTGAACTCATCAGTGATGTGGGTGTTGCTGGTATTCATCGTTTGTTTCATCGTTTAGATACTATTCAAAGGGCAAATGTTTTAGTTGTTTGTGCAGGAATGGAAGGGGCCCTCGCTTCCGTTGTTGGAGGACTTGTTGATAAACCAGTTATTGCCGTACCAACATCCATTGGGTATGGCGCTAACTTTGATGGATTGTCTGCTCTTCTTGCCATGCTTAATAGCTGTGCTAGTGGGGTTAGTGTTGTCAATATTGATAATGGATTTGGGGCAGGATTTATGGCTCATACCATTAATTGTTTAGGAGGAAAGAAATAGTGAAAGTATTATATTTTGATTGTAGTAGTGGAATCAGTGGAAATATGACTTTAGGAGCGTTATCTGAATTGATTGATGATCCTCATTATTTAGTTAATGAATTAAAAAAATTACATGTAGATGGGTATCATATCCATATTTCTAAAGAAAAGAAAAATGGTATTACAGGAACTTATGTTGATGTTCATTTAGAACACGAACATCATCATGAGCATGAACATGAACATTTACACCATGAACACGTTCATCACCATGAACATCGTAATTTATTCGATGTTAATAAAATTATTGATGAAAGTGAAATTGATGAAAAAGCGAAAGATCTTGCTAAACGTATCTTTTTAAGAGTTGCTAAAGCTGAAAGTAAAGTTCATAATGAAAGTTTAGAAAATGTTCATTTTCATGAAGTAGGAGCAATTGACTCTATTGTTGATATTATAGGAACAGCGATTTTATTATGTAAAATCAATCCAGATGTTATTTATAGTAGTGTCGTTAATGATGGATATGGATTTATTGAATGTGCTCATGGAGTGATTTCTGTTCCTGTACCTGCAACGTCTGAAATCTTTGCAGCAAGTAATGCTATCACACGACAAATTGATGTAGATACAGAACTTGTAACACCAACAGGTGCCGCAATTATTGCAGAAATTGCGAGTGAATTTACCGCAATGCCTGCAATGAATGTTCAAAAAGTAGGGTGGGGAACAGGTACAAAAGATTTAGTGATCCCAAATGTTTTAAAAGTTTCTTTTGGAGAAATTAAAAAAAAAACGAAATTATAGTCATGGAAACGAATATTGATGATTGTAGTGGAGAAATGCTTGGTTTTGTAATGGAACAGCTTTTAGATAAAGGTGCATTAGATGTTTTCTTTACGTCTATTTTTATGAAAAAAAATAGACCAGCTTATCGCTTGACAGTCGTTTGTAATGGAGAAAAGATGGATCTTTTACAAAAAGTGATTTTTACGCAAACAACAACTATTGGTATTCGTTATCGTAAGGAACAAAGAACTGTTTTAAAAAGACAAATTAAAGAAATTGAAACACCTCTTGGAAAACTTCAAGTAAAAGAAGTAGAAATTGATGGTGAAAAAAGATGTTATCCAGAATATGAAAGTGCTAAAAAATTAGCGTTAAAACATCAATGTTCTTTACAAGAAATATATCATCTTGTTAAATAAAGGAGAATTTATGACAAGTCAGTTAAATAAAATTGAAGATTATTGGAATCAACGTTCTTTTGGTTATTCTTTGGATAACCAAGAAGAACTTTTACATGATCAAGAAAAATGGATAGAATTAATAAATCGTTATCTAAAAATAAATAAAGGAATGAAAGTGTTAGATTTAGGGTGTGGCCCAGGATTTTTTTCTGTTATGCTTACAAATTTAGGATGCCAAGTTATTGGCATTGATTATAGTGATAAGATGTTAGAAGAGGCTAGAAACAATGCACGCAAGTTTAAGGCAAATGTTGAGTTTCAGAAGATGGATGTTCAAGATTTAGCTTTTCAAGATGAAATTTTTGATTTGATTATCACACGTAATGTAACATGGAATTTAGAAAAGCCTGTACAAGCCTATCAAGAGATGGTTAGAGTTTTAAAAAAACAAGGACATCTTTTAAATATTGATGGCAATCATTATTATCATTATCAAGATCAAGATTATAATAGAGCTGGTCATAGTGATCATCAACATATGGAAGGTATTGATGTTTCTATTATTGATAATATTGCTAAAGAATTAAAGTTATCTTATGTTTTACGACCTCAATATGATATAGAAATTCTAAAAGAAATCGGTTTTCAACAAATTGGAAGTGAAATACTTTCAAAAGAAAAAACAAAGGAAGGAAAAGAATTGATTCGTCAATTCTTAATACATGCGATTAAATAATGAAAAGAATTTTATCATTATTTTCAGTTCTTTTCTTGGTGACACTTGTTACCTTTATTATGACAGATTTGGCACCAAGTGATAGTGCTGAAATGTATTATTTATCTAAAGGAATTACACCTAGCGAGGAAGTTTTAAATGAAACACGACATGAAATGGGTCTCGATAAAAATATTGTTGTTCGCTATGTTGACTGGTTGAATGATTTTGTTCATGGTGATTTAGGTTATTCTTATCATTATGGACAAGATGTGAATCAACAAATGTTATCAAAGTTACCAAATACTTTAAAATTAGCGATATTTTCATTTGTTGTTGTTTTAGCTTTTTCGATTCCTTTAGGAATTTATAGTGCTACTCATCGTCATAGTTTGATTAATTCTATTTTAAAAAATATCGCTTTTTTAGGTTTATCTTTACCTAATTTTTGGTTAGCACTTCTTTTAATTCTGCTTTTTTCAGTAAAGATTCAATTGTTTCCTGTTATTAGTGGAAGTAGTTTAAAAGGTCTTGTTTTACCTGTTTGTTGTTTAAGTTTTCCGCTGATTTGTTCTTATACAAGAATGATTCAAAATGCTATTTTAGAACAATTAAATCAAGATTATGTTATTGGACTCAAAGCACGAGGAATGAAACAATCAGAAATTTTACTAAAACATGTTTTACCTCATGTTTTTACGACACTTTCTTCTTTATTAGGTCTTTCTATTGGACATTTACTTGGTGGAACAGCAATTATTGAAACGATTTTTTCATATCAAGGTTTAGGTAACATGGTTGTAGAAGCTATTCGTTATCGTGATTATCCAATTATTCAAGCTTATGCAATTTATATGGCATTGATCTATGTTTTTGTTAATCTATTTGTTGATATTTTTCAACAAGTATTAAATCCACGATTAAGGAGGCGTTTCAATGAAAAGAAAGTTAAAAATTGAAATTGGTCTTGCTGTTTTGTTATTACTTATTGCTCTATTTGGTTCTTTTTTAGCGCCTTATGATCCTTTAAAAGTCAATTATGATTTTTCCTTACAACCACCAGGTTTATTACATATTTTTGGTACAGATAAATTAGGAAGAGATGTATTGAGTCGTATTCTTTGTGGAGCTAAAACTTCTTTTGGTTTGACTTTTTTGTTGTTATTTTTAATTGTTTTTATTGGAATGATTATTGGCTTAATTGCAGGATTGTCTAATGATAAAGCAGAATCTTTTTTTAATAATATAATTAATGGTTTACTTGCTTTTCCTGATACTATTTTTACCATTACAATAGTAGGAATAGTTGGAGCTGGCCTTTTTAATACAGTGTTTGCTTTAGCACTTATTTGGTGGACAAAATATGCAAGATTGACTCTTGCTCTTGTTAAACAAGAAAAGAAAAAGAGTTATTTAGTGATATCTAAAATGTCGGGTGTCCCACCACTTCAAAGAATCATTCGTTATTTATTACCAAATATTTTATCACAAATACTTGTAACAGCTTTTTTAGATATTGGAAATATGATGATTTCACTTGCAGGTTTAAGCTTTTTAGGACTTGCCAGTCAACCACCGCAACCAGAATGGGGAGCGATGCTTTATGAAAGTAAACAATTTATGCAAGTGGCTCCATGGATGATGTTTTTTCCAGGACTTGTTTTATTTATTTGTGTGCTTATTTTTAATTTATTATCAGAAGATATAAGGGATTATTTGGATCCTAAACATTATGAGGAAAAATTATGAAAAAAATAAAATTATTGCTTTGTTTATTTATGTTAACAACTTTATGTGGATGTTCTAATTCAAACAAAAATGAATCAAGTAAAACACTTAATGCTGCCATGTTTTGGATTTCAACGTCTTTAGATCCAACAAATAATTATGATGGATGGGTTTTAAGTCGTATTGGGGTAGGAGAAACATTGTTAAAACTTAATGAAAAATATGAGGTGGAACCAAGTCTGGCAAAATCCTATGAACAAATTGATGATACAACTTGGAAATTGACTTTAAAAGATCATATCACTTTTTCAAATGGTAACAAAGTTACAGGAGAAAATGTAAAGGCATGTTTAGAAAGAGCTTTTGAAAAAAACACAAGAGCAATCGATTATTTTGATTTAAATCATGTTGAAGCTGACAAACAAGATGTTTATCTTTATTTAAATAAATCAAGTGGAGCAATCTTAAATAATCTTTGTGAACCACTTTTTACTATTTATGATGCAAGTCAAAGTGAAGAAGATATTGCTAAACACCCTCTTTGTACTGGACCTTTTGTAGTGGATGATTTTGTTTCAGAAAAAACAATTGATACAAGTAAAAATAAAAAATATTACGATGGTAAAGCAAAACTTGACCATGTTCATTTTAGTCAAGTGGCAGATTCTGATGCACGTGTTTTAGCGTTACAATCGGGTGAAGTTGATCTTGCAAATACGATTGATTATTCAAGTTTAAAATTATTTAGAAATAATAAAGATTATCAGGTTTTAGAAGTTTTAGGGCCACGTACAAATGTCATTTATATGAATAATGAAACAACATTTTTAAGTGATTTAACGATTAGAAAAGCTTTATCTTATAGTGTAGATCGTAAAAGTATTGTTAAATTGATTGGAGGAAAAGAAGCAACTGGGCTTTATTCAAGTGCTTTACCCTATGGAAATGTTTCTAATGGCTATAGCCTTGATTTAAAAGAAGCCAATCGTCTTTTAGATGAAGCAGGTTATGTTGATACCAATAAGGATGGTATTAGAGAAAAGGATGGACAAGAAATTATTTTAAATTATTATGAAAGTGCGGATCATGGATCGGCAGATGCAAATATTATTGCGCAATCTATGCAAAGCGAAGCTAAAAAAATAGGTATTAAAATCAAACTTAATCAAGTTGAAAATGCGAATGATATTAAAGCAGCAGGAACTTTTGATCTATGTTCAGCTAATGATTCAAGTGCACCTACAGGCGATCCAGAAACCTTTATTCAGCAACGTTATTTATCAACGGGTTCAAGTAATACAGGGCGTTATAAAAACGTAAACCTTGACAATTTGATTCAACAATTTTCCACAATTTATGATTTAAAACAAAGACAACAACTTGCTATTCAGGCAAGTGAAATGATTTTAGATGATGCTGCCAATATTTATGTTTCTTATGTTCCTTTAAATACGGTTACTTCTTCTAAGGTCAAAGGAGCTATTTGTCATCCGGTTGACTATTATATGATTACAAAGGATATTGATCTTAAATGAGTATATTAAATTATCAAAATTTAACATTGACTTACAATGAACAAGAGATTTTACATCATATAGATTTAATAATTCCTAGAAATCAAATTACGGTTATTGTCGGTCAAAGTGGTAGTGGAAAATCAACATTACTTAAAGCAACAATAGGATTGTTAAGTGATGATGCAAAAATTACAGAGGGAAAAATTTTATTTAAAGAAGATAATTTATTAAAAAAGAATTTAGATGGTTATAGGGGAAAGAAAATAGGCGTGATTTTTCAAAATCCTCTCACTTATTTTGATGATTATCAAAATATTGAAGAACACTTCTATGAAAGTTTGCATACACATTTTAAATATTCAAAAAAACAATCACGTAAAATAGCTATTCATTATTTAAAACAAATGGGGTTAGAAGAAACTATTTTAAACAAGTATCCTTTTGAATTATCAGGAGGAATGGCTCAAAGAGTGATGATTGCATTAGTGTTGTGTTTACAACCTTCGCTTGTTTTAGCGGATGAACCGACAAGCAGTTTAGATGTCGTTATTCAAAAACAAATTTTAGATTATCTTTTAAATCTAAAAAAACAAACAACCTTTGTGTTTGTAACACATAACATTCAAGTGGCACGTTATATTGCAGATCAAATTGTTGTCATTAAAGAAGGGATGATTGTAGAAAAAGGGAATGTAGAGACTATTTTTAATGCGCCTAAGCATCCCTATACAAAGTCACTATTACGAAAGGAAAAGAATAATGCGCCTATTTGAAGCTAAAAATCTTACAAAGAAATACGATAAGACTGTTTTAGATCATCTTGATTTTAGTATCAATGAAGGTGAGGTTGTTGGTGTTATTGGTGTTAGTGGGTGTGGAAAAAGTACCCTTGCAAGACTTGTTTCAGGTATTGAAAAACCCTCTTCAGGTTCTTTATTATATCAAGGAAAACCAGTTGATTTTAAAAAGGGACGTAAAGATATACAACTTATTCTTCAAAATTCAATTGAAAGTTTTTCACCAAGAATGAAAATCAGAGTTTTTTTGTATGAACCTTATCATTATTTTTATCATCTTCATAAAAATGAAGCTTTAGATTGTATAAAAAAAATCTTAAAACAAGTAGGAATGGATGAAAGTTGTTTAGAAAAATATCCCCATGAACTAAGTGGGGGACAATTACAAAGAATAGCTATTGCGCGAGCTTTGATTATTCACCCACGATTACTTATTTGTGATGAAATTACCAGCAGCTTAGATCATGTTGTACAAAGAGAAATTATTGAACTCTTAAAAAAGTTTGTTGAAAAGAATCATATCTCTATTCTTTTCATTAGTCATGATCTTTCATTGGTTCATGAGTTTTGTCATCAAGTTCTTGTTTTAAATAATGGAAAAATCATAGAAAAAGGAACAATACAACAATTATATAAAAGTGAAAATGAAGTTGTACAAAATTTATTAAAAGCAGCTTACTTAAATAGTTAGGATATTTTGAAATATCCTTTTTTCTTTACAATGATAAGAAGATATTGTTATAATTATAACAAGAGTTATATATAACGTGAGTTATAGAAAGGAGGCTTTTATGCCGGCAAAAAGAAAAATACAAAAAGAAGATATTTTAAAAGCAAGTATTTCAATTATTAGCCATGAAGGACTAAATGCTTTAAATGCCAGAAAGCTTGCAAAGAAATTAGGCTGTTCAACACAACCACTTTTTTATATTTATGAAAATATGGATGATTTAAAAAAAGATGTGATTGATGAAATTGTAAAGATTTTTGATCGTGAAGTTTTGAAAAGTGAAACAGGTCAATTAGAATACAGAGATATTGGAATCAACTATATTCGCTTTGCCAAAGAAGAACCAGAATTATTTAAGCTTATGTTTAATAATGATATGAATGAAGAAGCTTTTGATTTTATTAATTTGTTTCATTCTACCAATAAAATATTTGAAACGATTTCTAAACAAACGGGTATGTCAAATGAAAATGCTAAACAATTTCATTTAAGAATGTGGTTGTATGTTAATGGGATTGCGAGTTTAGTAGCACATCAAACTGTTGAATTTAATGATGAAGAAATTGTAGATTTGTTGAAGGATCAATATGTTTCAATGCTTCTTTATGAAGTAAAAAAAGGAAATGTAAAAGAAGAAATTTTGGTACAACTTGCTATAAAGAATAGGGAAGGAAAAGAATGATGGAAAAAGTAATAGAGGTTTCACATCTTACAAAAGAGTATAAAAATTTAAAAGCAATTGATGATTTATCCTTTAATGTTTATCAAGGAGAAATTTTAGGATTATTAGGACCTAATGGTTGTGGAAAAAGTACAACTATTAACTCTATTTTATCATTACTTAAATATCAAGAAGGATTTATTAAGGTTTTTGGTAAAGAAATGAAACCTGATTCTTATGATTTAAAAGCAAAAATAGGGGTTATTTTTCAAGAAGTTGCTGTTTTTGATGAATTGAATGTTTATGATAATATCAATTATTTTTGTGGTTTATATATTCGAGATAAAAAACAAAGAAAACAATATGTTGACGATGCAATTAACTTAGTAGGATTAAATGATTTTAAAAAGTTCTTACCTAAACAACTTTCCGGAGGTTTACTTCGAAGATTGAACATTGCCTGTGGTATTGCTCATAAGCCTAAACTGATCTTTTTAGATGAACCAACTGTTGCAGTTGATCCACAAAGCCGTAATCATATTTTAGATGGTATAAAAAAATTAAGAGATCAAGGGGCTACAATTGTTTATACAACACATTATATGGAAGAAGTAGAAATACTTTGTGATCGTATTATTATTTTAGATAAAGGAAAGATCATTGCTCAAGGAACAAGTGATGAATTAAAGAAAGAAGCAAATATTGAGGAAAAGATTGAACGTGTAGGTCCAACTCTTAATGACGTTTTCCTAAAATTAACAGGAAAGGAATTGAGGGATTGATGTTTATTCATAATCTAAAGTATACAGTTAAAATACTTTTTAAAAATAAAGTTCTTATTTTTTGGATGTTTGTTTTTCCTATTATTTTAGGTGTTTTCTTTCACATGGCTTTTGAAAATATTGAAAAAGACGAAGCTTTACAAGTTTTTGATATTGCAGTTATTGACAATAAGGAATATCAAAACCAAACAATTTATCAAGAAACCTTTAAAGAGCTTTCTAATAAAAAAAATAAGGATCAGTTATTTCATATTCATTTTGTAAATAAAAAAGAGGCTAAACAGCTTTTAGAAGATAATGAAATAGAAGGATATGTTCTCTTTAATAAACAAGAACCACAAATTGTGATTAAAGAAAATGGTATGGAACAAACAATCTTGCAATTTGTTATGGATGAAATTAAACAAAATAAGAGGATGATAGAAGATTTAACAAAGAAACAAATTGAAGATGAAATACAGCAAGGAAACTATAATTTTAATGTTCAACAAATTGTACATGATATTCTTCAAAAGCTCAATAACCAAGAAGTATCTTTAAAAGACACATCAAGTAGTCATTTAAGTTATATGCAAATTGAATATTATACATTAATTGCCATGGCCTGTATGTATGGTGGAATGTTAGGTTTAACAGCTATTAATAATCAATTGGCGAATATGTCCGCTAAAGGGAAAAGAGTTTCTGTTTCACCAAATAAAAAAGGAATACTTGTCTTATCTTCAGCACTGGGTTCTTATTTAGTAAGCCTTGTTGGTTTAGCAATCCTTTTAATCTTTTTAAATTTTAGTTTAAATGTTGAATTTGGTAGTCAATGGCTTTATATAATCATTCTTTCTTTAGTTGGTGATTTAGCAGGTATTTCGATGGGAATATTTATTGCTTCTGTTTTTAGAGTTTCTGAACAAGCAAAAACAGGAATTAATATTGCGATTTCTATGTTTTTCTCGGTTCTGTCTGGAATGATGGGTGTTACTTTAAAATATGTTATTGATAAAAATATACCTATTGTTAATCTTATCAATCCTAATAATTTGATTACTGATGGTTTTTATGCTTTATATTATTACAATACATTTAATCGATATATCAGAGATATTTGTTGTTTAGGAGTATTTATTATTGTATGTTTATTTATTTCTTTTAGGACTTTAAGGAGGGAACAATATGATTATATTTAGTACCGTTTTTAAAATCTTAAATAAATTAAAAGGAAACTTAATTCTTTATACAGTGATCTTACTTGCAATTACATTATTTAATACAACTTCTGGTAATATGAATCATTATGAGGCAACAAAACCAGATATTTTGATTGTAAATAAGGATCAAAACAATGAAATAACCAAAGGATTTGTTTCGTATTTAAAAGAACAAGCGACATTAAAAGATATCGACATCAATGATCAAGAAAAAGTAGACGATGCCTTATTTTATCGTGATGTAAGTTATGTTGTGTATATTCCTGAAAACTTTGGTGATGATCTTGTAAATGATAAAAATCCAACGATTGAATATAAATCAAATGGTAATGAAAATGCATCTTTTACCCAAATGTTAATTGAAAAATATATAAAGACAGTAAATCTTTATAAAGAGCATTATCAAGGTAAAGCTTTAAATCAAAAAGTCAAACAAGTGATTAACCAAAAAACAAAAGTAAAACTCAACACATCCTTAGATATTTCTAAATTGAATCAAGTAAATGTTTATTTTAATTTCTTAAACTATGCCTTACTTGCTGGGGGAGTTTACTGTATGACAATGATTCTTGCAAGTTTAAATCAAGAGGGTGTACGAAAAAGAACAATTACGAGCAGTTTTTCATATCGTAAATATAATTGGATTGTTTTTGCTTCCTTAGGTCTTGCTTCTTTTATTGTATGGTTAGCCTATATGATTATTAGTTTTATCTTATTTAAAGAAATTATGTTAAGTGGGAATGGGATTGCTTATATTTTAAATTCATTTGTTTTTTCAATATGTAGTTTGGCCGTAGGATTCTTAATTGGAACTATTACCCATAATAAGCAAGCTATTGGAGGTATTGTCAATGTTGTTGCTTTAGGAACATCGTTTCTTTGTGGATGCTTTGTGCCAATATCATTTATGCCAAGTTATGTTTTAAAAATTGCTCATATTTTACCAACGTATTATTTTGTACAAAATAATGAACTTATTAAAACATTAGAATATTTTAAATTAGAAACATTACAACCAATAATTATTAATGGTATTATTGTTTTAGGATTTACCTTAAGCTTTGTTTTGATTACCTTAATGATTAATAAAAGAAAACAAAAGATAGGGTGAGTGTATGAAAGAATTTTTATTAATTGTTGTCATTGTTATTTTAATGAATACAAAGAAACAAATATCAAAAGATCATTATTTAAGTTTAGGTATGTTAATGGCCTATTTTAAAAAGGACAAGTCATCAAGATGGATAAGAATGAATTATTAATGAATATTTATAAAATTCATACAACACATTTAGTTATATCAAGAATTAAAAGAAATTTAGGAATTGAAGAAGATGTTGTAGAATTTTGTAAGAATAAAGTTTTAGATAAAAAGAGTTTGATATACCGTAAAGGGAAAAATTGGTATATTGAAAATGGTGCTATAAAAATAACAATTAATGCTTCAAGCTATACCATTATTACGGCACATATAATAAAATAGATTTTCACAAGTTGTGCACATTATGCACATTTTATTCACATTGAAATTAAAATATAAAGTTAGGTTATCATCATTTTGATATAGGACAATCATATGGTAATGAAAAAGGTATAGACAAAGATATCCGTAAACATGTCAAGTAACCAAAGAAAGTATAGTTCAAACCATTGAAACAACGGGACTTGGTTATTTAGATAGGATGATTATTCATAGAGCTTAACCTTAGGAGAAAGTCAATCCAAGCAATGATCGTTATCTAGAAGGAAATAAAATTGCTTGTAAAGTTTTAGAAGATGTTTATAAGGAAGGTAAGTTAAAAGCAATTTGTGAAATTTTATATTAAGAATTTCGTGTAGAACACATGGATTTTATTGCTGGTCCAGCTACTAATACTTCTATTTTAGATGAAGATTTAAAAGTGATGTTATTTGGGTTTGCTATAGAGTATAACGATTAAAAGATATTGACAATTTGTTAGTATCTTTTTTCTTGACAATCTTTTTTATAATTATATAATTACCAATGATAATTACCATCGGTAATTAATAGGAGAGATTAATGAAAAGTGAAAAAGTAAAAGAAATGTTAGATAGCTGTTACATGGCTAAAAGGATTTTAGATATGTTGCCTAAACTTCCTGAAGGAGTTTTACCATCCTATGTACGTTATTTAGAAACGATTATCGAACTTGAAGAAAAAAATCAAAAAGTGAAGGTTTCAGATGTGAGTGAAGTTTTAAATCTTCCTCGTCCGGGAGTTACACGTACAATTCATGCAATGGAAGAAAAAGGATATTTAAAAAAAGAAACAGCTAAACATGATGGACGTGTCACTTATGTAACCGTTACAAAAGAAGGAAAAATGATTTTTGAAAAATACAATAAAGATTATTTTCAAAAATTAGCCTTGTGTTTGAATCATGTTTCTAACGATGAAGCAGATTGTATGATTCAAACTATTGAAAAGTTTTATGAAGTTATGTGTGAAGGGAGAGAAAAATAATGGATCACTCTAAATCAGATTTTACGCAGGGAAGTATTTTAAAAAAATTATCATTATTTATGATTCCCGTTTTAGGAGCGCTTATTTTACAAGCGGCCTATGGAGCGGTTGATTTACTTGTTGTTGGAAGATTTGGAACAACAGCAGGACTTTCAGCAGTTTCTACAGGAAGTCAAGTTTTAAACTTGATAACATTTGTGGTAACACAATTTGCGATGGGAATTACAGTTTTAATTGCAAGATATATTGGTGAAAAGAAAATGAATTCGATTGGTGCTTTAATAGGAGGAGCAACGGTAGTTTTTGCAATTATTTCTGCAATCATATTTGTAGTTATGATTACGTTAGCATCACCAATTTCAACTTTGATGCAAGCACCTCAAGAAGCACTTGGTTTAACTGCTACTTATGTGAGAATTTGTGGGGCAGGTATTTTCTTTATTGTTGCTTATAATCTATTATCAGCAATCTTTAGAGGGTTAGGAGATAGTAAATCACCTCTTTTATTTGTGGCAGTTGCCTGTGTTATTAATATTATTGGTGATTTAGTTCTTGTTGCAGGATTACACTTAGATGCAGCAGGAGCCGCCATGGCCACTGTCTTTGCCCAAGCAATCAGTGTTGTGTTTGCTTTAATGTTATTATTTAAAAGAAAATTACCATTTGAAATTACAAAGCATGATTTTGAAATCAATCCACATTGTGTTCGAGCTTTAAAAATTGGGTTACCATTAGCACTTCAAGAATGTTTAACACAAATTTCATTTTTAGCTTTATGTGCTTTTATTAACCGTTTAGGATTAGAAGCATCATCCGGTTATGGTGTTGCTTGTAAAATCGTTAACTTTGCCATGTTAGTACCAAGTTCATTAATGCAATCAATGGCTTCTTTTGTTGCCCAAAATGTGGGTGCTGGTGATGAAAAAAGAGCAAAACATGCAATGTTTACAGGAATGGGTATTGGCTTAATAATTGGTGTTGTTGTCTTTGTCTTAGTTTTATTTAAAGGAGATTTACTTACAAGTATTTTTACAACAGAAAAAGCCGTTATTTTACAAGGTTATGCTTATTTAAAAGGATTTGCTATAGAAACAATTGTAACAGCAATATTATTTAGTATGGTTGGTTATTTTAACGGTCATTATCAAACGGTATGGGTCATGGTACAAGGACTTATTCAAACACTTCTTGTACGTTTACCACTTTCTTACTATATGTCAATTCAACCACATGCAAATTTAACAAATATTGGTTTAGCTGCACCAATTGCGACAATTGTTGGTATTATACTAAATGTATGTTTCTATATCTATTTAAGTAAAAAAATGAAAAAAGAAAATGCTTAGGAAGTGTGAAAAACACTTCTTTTTTTAATAAGAAGAATTTTTTGTGTTGGAGCTACTGTTGCCATTGCTGTTGCAATTGAAGAAGCTGTAAATATTGATGAATATTTTATTGCTCTATCTTTACAATTACACTGAAAATTAATGGATTTTCAGTGTAATTGTAAAACACCTGTTATAAGTATATTAGATGAAAAAATGCTGAATACGTTTTAATCAGCATTATTTTTATTTATAAAATTTTCCATTAAAAAATCTTTAAATTGTTTTTTATGTACATCATTATTCGAAATTTGAATACGTCCACCAAAACCGATGATCCATGAAAAAAATGTACTATTTATAATGTGTCTTACTTGGACACAATAAAGATTTTCATTTATTTTTTTAGGATGAATATCTTTACCAAATTTATCAATCATATTGGAATAGACATTTGGTGTAAATTCAAGTTCAATAACTTCAATTTTCCCTTCACCATACATGTACGTCATATTATTGAGCTTCTTTTCAAATGAGTTTAATTGATAATCATCAAATTTTACATCACTATCTTTAACGATCTCAACATTTTTTACATAGTCTAAACGATATTGAATGCATGTATTTTGATCTTTTGCACCTTGGCATAAAAGATAATATTCATTGTTAGAAAAGACAGTATCGATAGGAGCTAACTCGGTTATTTTATTTTTTCATTAAAGATTAAAGAAGGTTTTTGATAGTCAAAGCGAATTTTTTTCTTTTCTTTGATAGCTTTGGCCTCCATTAAGTCTAGATTTGGATTTTCATAATAAAAGTAATTATTTCTTCCTTCTTTATAAGTTTTAATGATTGTATCTTCATAATAATTATTATAGTTTTCTACAAATTTTTTTACGATTCTAAAATCTATTTTAAAATCATAGCCTTTATCATAAATCAAATCTTGAATTTGATTAATCGTGATTGGATTTTTTTCATCACTATTTTTAATAATTAAATCAATCACAGATATGTATTTAATATAAGAATCACTGTCTTTGTTTCTATTCATTTAAATCACCTCGTATCAATATCATAAATGAAAACATAAGTTAATACCTGCTTATATAAGACGGTATTGGCTTTTTTATCATTATATAATAGATTCAAAGAAAAGGGGGATTTGCATGTTAAAAAGAATCATAAATAAAATCAAATATCATTTGATTAAAGAAATTGTTTTAGTAGATAGTGAAAATATTGGTTATCAAATACCAGAAGAAATACCAAAGCATACATTAGTTTATCTTTTTATTAGTGATCCGTATATTGATGAGAAGATAAAGGATTATAAAAATAATAAACATATAAAACTTATCAATATTTCAAATATCAGAAAAGAATGTATAACAAAAAATATTATGGATTTTTGTATTGTTGTAGAACTTACAAATTTACTTTCTTATGTTTCAAAGAAAACAAGAATTGTCATTTGTTCAAAAGATAGAGGATACGATGCAAGTATTTTATATTTAAAAGAAAAAGATCCAAAACATTCAGTTTCAAGACATCCTGGATCATTTTGTTATTACTATAATGAAGGAAATGAAGATTATCTTTCTATTATGTCAAAGGTAGATGATTCTTTAAGAAAGAAAATATTAAGTTATACATGTATGGATTCTTTGAAATATTCTCTAAGTAAAAATGAAAAGAAATTATTTGTTGTAGAAGAATATATTAATACAATTGGTATGGTTAAAACATTTATTGAATTTGATATTTATCAAATGAGTTATGAACTTTATTATTCTGGAACACATGTTGGATCTTTTGAAAATAAAGAGGATGCTTTATATGAATATCACCAATGTATTGAAAAACTTCATCATATTTATGATAAATATGAATCTCATGAAAGGTTTTTAAAATCAAGACATTTTCACATTAGACATTATATTGAAGAAGCATCAATGCAAAATCTACCATTAGAAGAAGGTTTAATTAATCATTTAGGAAAGGAACAAGGACATTCTGTTTATAAAGAATATGTTAGTTTAAAAGTTAGGAGGTGGTAATTATGTGGACAATATTTAAATTATTTTTTACATCATCATTTTACCATTAAGAGCAATTTGGTGTTTGTTGATGTCACTGTTTGGAATGTATAAGAAATAAAATGCAAAGATTTAATCTAGCAATATGAGACAATTACTTAATAAAGAAAATGAATTTAAAAATTTCTTTTAATAAGGTATGATGTATTTAATAATAGTTAAAGCGGTGATAAAGATGAATACAACAAAATACATGATCATTATAAAAGGTGAAATAAAAACAAGAGATATCAAATTTTTGGAACAAGATGATGCAAGTCACAAAATGAATGTTACGTTTAATAATAGAAAAACATATTCTTATATTTTGGATAATGTTGAATTTCTAGAGAATCCTAAGTTTCTTGATCCAAGAAAATATCATTTAAGTAAGGATGGGAAAAATTTTTTTAGTGTAGAAGCAATTTATGAATTTGTAGGAAAAGATGCAACTTATATTCATGTTTGTTTCAAAAATAATGTGGAAAGAGATTATTATAAAAGTCAATTAGATATTCAAGAATCCTACTTAAATAAAAAAGATGCAGCAAATGTATTTGATTATATTAAAGAAACATCAAAATTAAGTAATTTAAAAAATGAAAGTAATGGGGAACAATTGTTACCTAAAAAGTTTAAAAAAATTTCATTTCTTAGAAGTGATGTTGCACTTACCAAATATCTTAATCCAAAATCATTAAAAGAAAGTATTGATGGAGAATACATGCCTATTTTCCCATTTGGCTGTAATAATAGTCAATATGTTGCAGTTAAGCGAGCTATGGAAAATCAAATAAGCGTGATACAAGGTCCACCTGGCACTGGAAAAACGCAAACAATTTTAAATATTATTGCTAATATATTAATTCAAGGAAAAACTGTTCAAGTTGTTTCTAACAATAATTCCGCAACTGAAAATGTTTTTGAAAAACTCTCATCGTCAAAATATAATTTGGGATTTATTGTCGCAACGTTAGGGAAAAGTGATAATAAAACAAATTTTATTAATAATCAAAAAACAAATTACCCAGATTTTACGTCATGGAAAAGTGATGACATTCAAGATGATTTTATGCAACAGGTTCAAGAAAATTCAAAGAAATTAAAAACAGTATTTGATAAACAAGAAAGATTGGCACAATTAAATCAAGAGCTGAATCGTCTTAAAATAGAACGAAAGTATTTTAATGAATATTTAAATGAAACAAATGTAACTGTGGATTATACAAAATATAAAAGAAGTATGAAGTCGAATAAATGGATGAAGTTATGGCAAGAATGTCAAAGTATTTCAGAAGTAAATAAGGATATTAATTTCTTTTTTAAACTTAAATTCTTTTTTAAATATGGTTTATACAATTTTAGTATTTATTCATTAGAAATATCTCAAATTATAACAACTTTCCAAGCTTTTTATTATGAAACAAGAGAAAATGAAGTCTTAAAAGAATTGAATGACATTACAGCATATTTAAATAATACAAGTAATCATTTATTAGATAATTTAACAAATGATTCGATGAAATTCTTAAAAAATTATCTGGCAAACAAGTACGAAAAAAATACTTACAGGCAGTTATTTACATCAGAAGATTTCTTGAAAAATCCTTATGATATATTAAATGAATATCCGGTAATATTAAGTACAACATTTTCCTCAAGAGATAGTTTGAATGATAATGTCGTTTATGATTATGTAATTATGGATGAAGCTTCACAAGTTGATATTGCTACTGGAGCACTTGCTATGTCCTGTGCTAAAAATATGGTCATTGTTGGGGATACAAATCAATTACCAAATGTTGTAGATAAACATACTGAAATACGAGCAGATACGATATTTAATCAATACAATTTAAGCAAAGGATATCGATTTACAAACAGTTTTTTACAATCTGTTTTAGAAGTTATGCCAAATGTGACACAAACGATGTTAAGAGAACACTATCGTTGCCATCCTAAAATAATTGAGTTCTGTAATCAAAAGTTTTATCGAGGCAATTTGATTATTATGACAGAAGATCATGGCGAAAAAGATGTTTTAAAAGTAATTAAAACAGTAAAAGGAAATCATTCTCGAAATCATTTTAGTCAAAGACAAATTGATATTATAAAAAATGAAATCATACCAAATGATATTACAAATAAGAAAGAAACGGGTATCATATGCACCATATAATAACCAAGTTCAGTCTTTGAAAGAACAAATAGATGGCATTGAACAAGCAACAGTACATAAATTTCAAGGAAAAGAAAAGGATACTATTATTATTTCTACTGTCGAAGATGAAATAACTGATTTTGTTGATGATCCGTATTTGCTCAATGTTGCTGTTTCAAGAGCAAAGAAAAAATTGATATTGGTTGTTACTGGAAATGAACAAAATAAAGAAAGAAATATAATGGATTTAATAGATTACATTCAATATAATAATTTTGAAGTTGTAGAGAGTAATGTTTATTCTATTTTTGATTATTTATATAAACAATACACAAAAGAAAGAAAGTTATTTTTGAACAAAAATAACAGAAAATTAGAATATGATTCAGAAAACCTAATGTATACTTTATTAGAAGAAATATTAAAAAATGATGATTATAAAATGTTAGATTTTGTGTGCCATTTTCCTGTCAATATGCTTATAAAAAATCCTTATTTATTAAATGATGATGAGTGCTTATATGCTATGAATCCAGCAACGCATGTTGATTTTCTTGTTTATAATAGGATAAGCAAAAGAGCAATTCTCGCTATTGAAGTAGATGGCTATGCTTTTCATCAGAAGGAAACAGCACAAGCAAAGAGATATTTGCTAAAAATCATATTTTTGAACTTTATTATATTCCTTTATTAAGATTTTCTACAACAGGTAGTGGGGAAAGAGAAAAAATTATTAATATGCTAAATAAAATCTTAAATATAGGTGATTTAAAATAACAAGATGTACTTTTTATTTTAAAAAAAGTGATATTCAAAAAAGAAGACAAATTGATGTTACTAGATTTTCATAGCTAAATAAAACTTATCAACATAATCATTTTCTATAGCTAAAAGTAATTCATCTTTATACTTGTTATCGTTAATTAATTTAACTAGTCGAGCATTCCTTTCTTTTAAACTCTCTATTACACCTTGAGAAGGAATGATATTTGATTTTGATGAATTATTTGATTTGCTTGTTAAAACTAAGTTCCAAATATCATCACTGTACATGAAAGACCACGGAATGACATGATCAACAGAAATATCATTTTCTTGTAATACTTTTCCAGTATAAAAATCAATTGCTTGATAGTTATTGCTTTTTAAAAGAATATTTTTATATTTTGTTAAACTGCTTCTTTTAATAGTATTATCAGAAATACCTTTTACTTTAGAAGCAATTCTTGGAGAATGATTAAATTTTTCAAGAAGTTGAGCCCATTTAAAATTAATAAGTTGAGATAAAACAAAACTATATTCTTTAAGCGATAGTACTTGTTGTTTAGTAAAAGAAATAAACATGCAATTTTTATCTAAATAATAAAGATCATATTCTTTTTTATTTGCTAATTTAAATCTCCAAGAAACATCATTTTTTAATGTTTTAGCACTGTCGTTTATAATTTTACGATATTGTTTTTCATGTTTTAAAATAGTCTCAGCTTTATCAAACCAAACAGGAACATGAGTACGTTGAATAGATTCATATAGATCAATTAGAAGCTTGACATTTTGAACTAAAACGGGAATTTTCTTTTTGTTTGGACTTTGATCAAGATGAAAGAAATAGGTTTGATTCCAATAATATTTAATCATCTTTTTTGCAATATGCTGAAATGTAAAAGTTACTTGTTCATCTAATTGATTTGTTTCAAAACATAGTTCAATAATAGCTCTTCCCCATGCAAGTTTATATGTATTATCATTATTCATATTTTCTATAATTTCTAACCACTGTTTGATATAGCTGTTCATTTTATTTCTCCAAATATTTAATATTATTTCTTTATAAATTTTAACATAAAGAAAATAGATTTAAAAATTAATTTCTCTATATTTTGTTTGATAGCACTTTTGCATAATGCTATGATTAAGAGAAAAAAAGCAAATGCTTAGGAGGAAAAAGAAATATTTGATAAATTATTTGAACCAATATAGATTCGTGGCATGAAATTAAAAAATCGTGTTGTGATGTCTGCGATAGGTACGCATGAAAGTGTGAAAAGTGAAGGCAGATAAAGTGTTATAGATAAGTTGATTGTTTATCATGTAGCACGTGCTAAGGGTGGTAATGGTTTAAATATGGGTGAGGTTATTGCTGTTGATAAAGCAAGTGCACATTTTGGGTTTTTATTTATAGCTGAAGATAAGTATATTAATGGCTTAAAAAAATTAAATGATGTAGTACATGATGCTGGTGATAAAACATGTATTCAACTTTTGCAAGGAGGTTTAGCTATTGATTTAGATTAAAAAGCAAAAATTCTAGTTCAAAATGATATGCCACTAAGTGTAGAATATACTGTACCAGGAATTACTTCTGAAAGATTATGGGATATTGTTAATAAAATTATTGAGGTAGCTAAATGTTCAGTTGAAGCTGGATTTGATTGTTCAGAATTTCGTTTCGCTCATAATTATTTACCACACTCAATGCCTTCTAGTGAAATCAATCATCGAAGTAATGAATGGAGTGGGAGTTTTGAAGATCAATAGAAATTTCCACTTGAATGTATTAAAGCTATTCGTTAAAATATACTAGAAGCCGTGCCTTTATTTTTTGAAAATAGATTGTCATGATGATATGTTTGAAAGTGGATTAATTATTGAAGAAGTGATTGACTTTTGTAAAGATGCCAAAGAATATGGTGTCGATGTTTTAAATATATCACGTCGAAATATTATAACAGTTGTAACTCTTTATGAAGTAGCTCCTGTAGATATTGAAAATGGATTCAATGTAGAAGATGGTGCATGTATTCGTAAAGAAACAGGAATGTTTACAATGCCTTGTGGACATATCAATACTCCTGAATTTGCTGAAAAGATATTAGAAGATGATAAAGTAGATTTAATTATAATGGCGCGTACGCAACTTACCGATGCAAATTTTTGTAATAAAGATAAAAATGGTCAAATGAATCAAATTCGTTATTGTATTGGATATAATCAAGGTTGTTATGATTGCTTCTGTAATTCTTTGTATGATCCAAGTATCAAACATATTACGTGAATAAGAAATCCAGGATTATTAGAAGAAGCAATAGATAGTCTCTCTATGACTTCACATCCTAAAAAAGCAAATGTTGCTTAGATGCGTTTAGAGATGCATGTTATGCAGTATTAGATATTAATAAATAATAAAACAGGATGAACAACAATTGTGTTGTAATATTCCTGTTTTTAAATTATTTTTAGAATTACTATAGAACAATTATTAAATATGATAAAATTAGATAAAAGAAAGTTGATTATAATAATTTAAAAACAAAGGAGATCTGTCTATGTATTTTAAAGAACCGTTTGACAAAGAAAAAATTGTAAAACAACATGAAGAATTATTAAATATTTTTAAAGAAGATCTTTCAAATCTATCTGATAAAACAATTAAGAAACATATACAAAATGTTGATTTCTTTATCAATGAATATTTATTAAATCGTAATAATGCAAATTATGAAGAAGTTAATAATGAAGTAGATTTGTTCTTTAGAGATTTCTTTATTAGAAAATGTATGTGGTCTTCACCAAATTCTATAAAAGAAACAGCAGCTAGTTTTAAAAAGTTTTATAAATCAATGATGAATCATGATAAATTAAAAAAAGATGACTATGAATGTTTATGCGATACCATTAAAGATGAAATGAAATCTTGGCAAGAATCATGTGATTACTATGATAGCGGAAAACCAAATTGGGATCCGTTTAAATTTTAAAGGTAGGGTAATAAAAATTGTATAACGATAAGATTGAAATAGAAAGTCCTTATGGGCATATTACCATTAGCTATGGTCGACATGATAAGCATCGAGTAAGAGTTCTTGATATAGATGGTGGTATGGAATCAGCAACTTATATAGAAGAAGAATTACAAAATGAATTACTTTTTGAATATATGTATTTATTTGATTTAATGTTTGATGAAAATTATTTAGAAGATAGACAAATTAATGATGTTTTGTTAATTGGTGGTGGTGCTTTTCATTATCCTAAATATTTTTTAGCACATCATCAAGGAAATATTGATGTTGTTGAAATTAACAAAGTTCTTTATGATATTTCTAATAAATACTTCTATTTAGAAGAAACTATTAATAAATTTGATAAGAATAAAAATAGATTTCATTGTTATTTTGAAAACGGAAGAGATTATATAAATAGGAACAAAAAGAAATATGATGCTATTTTAAGTGATGTCTTTATTGGTGAAAATTTAGTATTAGAACTTCATTCGTTGGAAGCAATCAAAAGAATAAAAGAATCTTTAAATCCACAAGGAATTTATATAACAAATATCATTGGTTCATTAAGTGGTAAATATAGTCAAAATATAAAGAATGTTGTAAAAACACTCAAACAATGTTTTAAATATATTTATGTCTTTAAAGCACAAGAAAAGAATGATCATCAAAAAAGACAAAACTTAATCGTTGTTGCTGTAGATCAAGAAGTTCATTTTAATATTATAAGTTATCACAATATTAATCAAAAGAGATATCATCAAGGAATGATCAATCATGTAGATGATTTGGATTTAAGTAATGCTCGTGTTTTGTTTGATGAAAATATTAAATAAAAATACAAGAATCAAACTTTTTTCATCGTTTCATAGATAACTTTTGCTCGATTATTAATATTTAGATTTTATCGAATAATGTCTTTTTTATTTAACAAATAAAGTCTCCCTAATGATATAACAAAAGAAATAAGTAAAGAGGGTGATGTTTTTGTTAAATACTGAAGAAAAGTTTATTCAAAAGAATAACTCTTATGATCTCTCGTCAGATAAATTGGTAACGAAAGTAAATGATTATGGCGATTTTTCACAAGAAGAGTGGGTGTTTTGATTGATAAAATCAAGAATAGTACATTTATTAGAAGAAAAGTAAAAGAATTTACTAAAATAGTAGGAAAAGATATCTCTCAAACAAAGTTAAAAAAACATTTAAGTACTCAATTAGGAATTACAGTTGCCAAGATTTCTGATTTAAAATATCATACGTGTTTAGATGAAGAAACATGTAATCAATTATTTGAACTTATTTTGCAAGAATCACTATTAAAAAATGAATTTGTTGAGATAGTAAAGAGATCTATACAAGATACATCATTAAGAATGAATAAGGGCGCATATGATTTTGAATTATGTTATACTTTTTTAATCGCTAAATTTTACGTGGATTATTATGATTATCAACAACAAAATATAACTTATCTAAAAAATCAAATTAATAATCTCATACATATGTCAAACGAAGAAATAAGTAACTTGGCTGAAGAACTAAATAAAAGTGATAAAGAAGTTCAAGAGAAATATGACCAAGATTTAATAAATGAAAATGAATTAACTGAAAAATAACAGATGCTATTTTACCAATAGAACTATGTGCAGCCTTAGGTTATGTTGCTGTTTTTGCTTCAGCAACGAATACATTAATAGCACCTATGATGATTAGTATAGAAGTGTTTGGTGGAAATAATATGATGCTCTTTATTATTGTTTGCATTTTTGCTTATTTAGTAAATGGAAATCAATCGATTTATGGAGCACAAATGAAACATTTAGATTAAATCATTTTTTTAAAAGAAGCAGCAAATAATTATTTCTATAAATAAATTGTCAATTGCTTTATTTTTTGTTAAAATGAGTTACTGAAAGTCGGTGAATATATAATGGCGATAGAACAACATAAAATAAGAAACTTCTCAATTATAGCTCATATTGATCATGGAAAAAGTACCTTAGCAGATAGAATTCTAGAAATGACAGGAGCTGTTTCTGATCGTGAAATGAAAGCTCAGTTATTAGATAGTATGGAGCTAGAAAGAGAAAGAGGAATTACAATTAAATTAAATGCAGTGCAATTACAATATAAAGCAAAAGATGGACAAACTTATTTATTACATCTGATTGATACTCCAGGTCATGTTGACTTTACATACGAGGTTTCTCGTTCCCTTGCAGCATGTGAAGGGGCAGTATTAGTTGTAGATGCTGCACAAGGTGTTGAAGCACAAACACTTGCAAATGTGTATTTAGCTTTAGATAATGATTTGGAAATTTTGCCAGTTATTAATAAAGTAGATTTACCAAGTGCTAATCCACAACGTGTTATTAAAGAAATAGAAGATGTTATTGGCTTACCTGCAGATCATGCACCTCTTATTTCAGCAAAAAGTGGTCTTAATGTACAAGATGTCTTAGAAATGATTGTAAGAGATATACCAGCTCCTCAAGGAAGTGCAGATAATCCTACACAAGCATTAATATTTGATTCATTCTATGACAGTTATCGTGGTGTCGTTGTTTTTGTAAGAATTAAAGAAGGATCTATTAAAGTAGGTGATCATATTAAATTTATGGCCACTGGTGCCACTTATGAAGTAACAGAAGTTGGGGTAAGAACACCAGCCGAAATCAAAAAAGATGAACTTGTTTGTGGTGAAGTTGGATGGATTTCAGCAGCAATTAAATCAATTCAAAATGTACATGTTGGGGATACAATTACAACTTTAGAAAATGAAAGTTATGAACAATTACCTGGCTATCGTAAATTAAACCCGATGGTCTATTGTGGTCTTTATCCGGTAGATAATTCTAAATATAAAAACTTACGTGAAGCTTTAGAAAAAATCCAATTAAGTGATTCATCTTTAGTATTTGAACCAGAAACATCACAAGCTTTAGGGTTTGGATTTAGATGTGGCTTCTTAGGATTATTACACATGGATGTTATTCAAGAACGTCTTGAAAGAGAATTTGATTTAGAATTGATTGCGACAGCACCATCAGTTATTTATCGTGTTTATTTAACAGATAAAACAATGGTTGAAATTGATAACCCAGCGATGATGCCTGCACCTCAAGTGATTGATTTTATTGAAGAACCTTATGTTAAAGCTTCAATTATGACACCAAATGAATACATTGGTTCTATTATGGAATTATGTCAATCAAAACGTGGTGAGTACGTTGATATTGAATATATTGATGATACACGTAGAAATATCATCTATAATATTCCTTTATCAGAAATCGTATATGATTTCTTTGATAAATTAAAATCAAGTACAAAAGGGTATGCTTCTTTCGATTATGAGTTGATTGGTTATCGTGAAAGTAAACTTCAAAAAATGGATATCTTATTAAATGGAGATGTTGTAGATGCACTTTCTTCCATTGTTCATAAAGATTTTGCTTATAGTCGAGGTAAAGTCATTTGTGAAAAATTAAAAGAAATTATTCCTAAACAAATGTTTGAAGTACCAGTTCAAGCAGCACTTCAAGGAAAAATCATTGCCCGTACAACCATCAAAGCAATGCGGAAAAATGTCCTTGCTAAATGTTATGGTGGAGATATTTCTCGTAAAAAGAAATTATTAGAAAAACAAAAAGAGGGTAAAAAACGTATGAAAGCTGTGGGAAGTGTTGAAATTCCTCAAGAAGCATTCATGGCAATTTTATCTGTTGATGATGAATAGCAGCTTGAGCTGCTATTTTGATATAAAAATGTGAAATTATTGTTTTTAGACCATAATTCAAATTTACTATTTAATTAAAGTATAATATAATACACATGCGGAAGGAGGCGTAATATTTTGAAATTGTTTAATAATAAAAATAACTCAAAAGTACGTTTTCATGGTTTTAGTGAAGAAAAGGAATATCAAAATAGTAAGACAGAAATTATTGTTTCAAAAAGATTAATTGAGCTAATATGTCTGACAATTATTTTGATTATTATATTAATTATTAGACTTGGTTATGTGCAATTAACGCAAGCAGATAATTTAAAAGTGAAGTTGGAAACTTATGGAACTTCAACATTTACAAATGATGCTCCTCGTGGAGAAATCTATGATCGTAATTATACAAAACTTGTAGGTAATGAAAATGTTATATGTGTTAATTATTATGCGCCAAAATCAATTACAGATAAAGAAATTACATACATTGCAAAATTTTTGAGTAAAAAATTAGATATTGATTTTGAACCAAAGAATGTAAATAATGTCACAGAAAGAAATATCAAAGATTATTTTATCATTGCCCATGAAAAACTTGCTGAAAGTTTGATTAGTAATAAAGAGTTGTCACGATTAAAAAAAGATAATCCTGATAGTACGGATTATGAAAAAGCAAAGAAAAATCTAATCGTTTCCAAATTAACGTTAGACTATATTTATCAAAATATGACACATGATGAAATTGAACAAGTTCGTTTTGAATATTTAATGAAACGATGTAAAAAAGGATCTGTGACACTTGCTGAAGGAATTTCTGTTGAAGAAGCGAGTGTTATTGGTGAAAATGCAAATGTTTTAAAAGGTATTCAAATTAGTAGTGGTTGGTCACGTCAATCAATGGTGGATGGACAACTTTCTTCTATTTTTGGAAAAGTAACTACAAAAAGACAAGGATTACCTTCAGAAATGAAAAATGAACTTTTAGCTTTAGGATATACAAATGATAGTCGTGTTGGAACGAGCGGTTTAGAAAAACAATATGAAGATATTTTAAAAGCAACAAATTCATCTTACTCTATTAAATACAATAGTAATGGAGATCCTATTGTGACAAATAGCATTAATGGCCAAAAAGGAAATAATATTCGTTTGTCAATTGATTGGGAGCTACAAGCATTAGCAGACGAACTAATTACTAACGAATTAAAAGCATGTAATAGTTTTAACAAATACTTTGAAAAAATGTATTTTGTAATGATGGATCCCAATACTGGTGAAGTATTAGTGATGTCAGCAAAGAAAATTGATAAAACCACAGGTGAAGTATCTGATATTTCTTCTTTCAACTATTTAGGACAAGTTGAAATAGGGTCTACATCAAAAGCAGGAACACTTTATACAGCTTTTAAAGAAAATATTATTGTTCCAAATACGTATTTTGTCGATGAACCGATTAAAATTAAAGGTTCAAAAGAAAAGAAATCATACAAAAATATGGGAAATATCAATGAAGTTGATGCACTAGCGTGGTCTTCAAACGTTTACATGTTTAGAATTGCAATGAAACTTGCCGATGTCAATTATGTTCCAAATGCGTCCTTAAACGTTGATTTCAATAAATTTGTAAAAACACTTACAATTATTAGACGTGATTTTGGTGAATTAGGTTTAGGAGTAAAAACAGGACTTGATGTACCAAACGAAGGTGATGGATATAAAGGACAAAGATCTGAAGCTGGTTTATTATTAGATGCTTGTATTGGACAATATGATACATATACACCAATTCAATTAGCACAATATACATGCACGGTGGCAAACATGGGTAAAAAAGTACAACCTCATTTCTTAGTTGAATCATTTAAAACAGATGATGCAGGGAACAATGTTTCAACTTATAAATTTAAAACAAATATTCAAGATGATGTTTCTTCACAAGTAGAAGCCTTCCAACAAATCAAAAAAGGAATGCGTGCTTGTGTTACAAGAAGTGATGGAACATCTCATACGTATTGGTCTCAAAAGCCTTATGCGGCTTACTGTAAAACAGGAACTGCAGAAAAATATGATCCTGGTGATAATGTCGATCATCCTAACCACTTACAAATTGGTTATATTTCAGCAACAGAAGATAGTAAACCAATTGTTGCCTTTGCAAGTATTGCTGAACGTGAAGATCGTTCTTCTACTGGTGCTGATTCATCTGCGCCAATTATTGCAAATCAAGTTGTCGATAAATATGTAGAAAAATATGGACTAAATTAAAAAAATGCTAGTATTTCATAAATTATTATGTTATTATGTGTAAGAAAGTTTTAGTGATGCGGAGGTGTAATCATGAGAGATAATATCATTTTAAAATGTACAGAATGTGGTGAAGAAAATTATATCAACACTAAGAATAAAAGAAATCATCCAGATAGAATGGAAGTTAATAAATATTGCCCAAGATGCAATAAAAAAACTGTACACAAAGAAAAAAAATAAGCTTCGGCTTATTTTTTATTATGAGGAAAAAATATGGAAGAACTCAAAATCAAACATATGACACTGGGTCAAATGGCAACCAATTGTTATATTATTGAAAATGGTAATCAGTCTTTAATTGTTGATCCTGGTGCTGAAAGTGAAAAAATAATACAATATTTAAATGAAAACCATTTAAATATTTCAGCTATTCTTTTAACGCATGGACATTTTGATCATATTGGCGCCGTTGATGACTTGGTAAATAAATATCAATGTTCTGTTTATCTTCATGAAAGAGATTATAATTGTTTCTATGATGATGACATTAATTTATCTAATTATTCAAAACCATTAAACATGCAAGCAAAAATAACTCTTGTAAAAGATTTCATAGAATGTGCAGGTTTTAAAATTCAATTTTTAAATTTACCTGGACATACTCATGGTTCTTGTTTTGTGATTTTTCAAGATCATCATATTATCTTTTCTGGGGATGTTATATTTAAAGGTGCTGTTGGAAGATATGATTTTCCTAATTCTTCATTAGAAGAAACAATTGCTTCTATTGAAAAAATTAAAGGTATTTCAGGAAACTATCTTATTTATCCCGGGCATGGACCATCAACAACACTCGATGATGAAAAAAGGAATAATCCGTACTTAAATCGTTTGTAAAAACGATTTTTTTGTTTTTTTTCATTTTTTTGAAGAAAAAAACAAAAAAAGAGCGAATAAACTAGTAGGAGGAACAATATGAACGAGTTATTTGAACAATTAGTCTATGACGCTCTTAAAGAGAAAGTAAGTGATATTCACTTATTATCTAAAGAAAAAGGTATTATAAAGTTTAGAAAGAAAGGGAGGCTTTATGATTACGATACGATTGATTCAAAACGAATGACAAAACTATTAAATTATATTCGTTTTATTTCTAAAATAGATTTAAATTATTTTAGAAAGCCACAAACAGGACATTGTATTTTTGAATATAACAATAGAAAATATAATCTCAGAATTTCATCTTTGATGGGAAAAGAGATGGATTCACTTGTTATTAGAATACTGAATAATCATCAAAAACTTACATTAAATAACTTAACTTATGATTTTCATGTAAATCAATTTCTAAAACAAATAGCAAAACAAGAAAATGGTTTATTTATTATTAGTGGGGCGACGGGATCGGGAAAATCCACAACACTCTATGCTTTACTTGATGAAATCAATAAACATTATCAAAAGAATATTATTACATTGGAAGATCCTATTGAAATTGAAAAAGATTATTGTCTTCAAATTGAATTAAATGAAAAACAAGGAATTAATTATAACGAATCGCTTAAACAAATATTAAGACACGACCCTGACGTAATCATGATAGGTGAAATACGAGATGAAACAACGGCGCAACTTGCGTTAACATGTGCTTTGACAGGTCATTTAGTTTTGACAACACTTCATGCAAGTCATTGTATAAACACATTAAAAAGACTTGTAAATTTGAATATCCAGTTATTAGATTTAGAAGATGTATTAATTGGGGTGATGACACAAAAAATGAACATCAATAAAAAACAAAAAATTGTTGTTGAAAGTGAATTTCTGGATAAGCAAAGTTTACAAAATTATTTTAAAAACAAAAAAGTCAATTATTACGATTTTAAAAAAGCTCATAAAACATTGGTTGAAAAAGGTATTTTAGATGAATAGAGTAACATTAGATTTTATAGAATATATGATTTTCTTTTTAAAGCAAGGATATTCAATACATGATTTGTTGGATTTATGCAAAATGCTTGATTTTAAAAAACAAGTAAGTGATTTGAAAAAATATCTTTATCAAGGAGAAACAGTAGATGAAGCATTACTAAAAATGAATTTACCTGGTTTATTTAAAGAATATTTTTCTTTCTTTAAACATGATTTTTCAATTGACGATGCTTTAGAAAAAACACTCGCTATTTGTAAGAAAAGAGAAGAAATCAAAAAAATTCTTATAAAGAAATTAGGTTATCCACTTTTTATGTTGATTTTTCTCTTTGTTTTTTCTATTTTTGTTGTTTTATTTCTATTACCACAAGTAGAAATTCTATTTATTGATTTTAACATTGAAAAAAGTTTAATTACTGAATTTTTCTTTACACTTCTTAAAATTATTCCTTTGTTTTTGATACTTGTTTTTGTTGTAGTTGTTTCTATTGTTTTGTTTGTAAAGATTTCTGTAACACATCAACATTTTCAATATATTGATTTTATGATCGAACATACGCGATTAGTTAAAAATGTTATTTGTAAGTATTACTCGCTTAAATTTGCTATCTATTACGATGAGTTGCTGATGAATAATTATGATGCAACAACTATTATTGAACTTCTTTATAACAAGATAAAAGATAGCGATATTAAGATGATTGTTTATGAATTGTATAATTCTATTTTAGAAGGAAGAAATATTGATTCTGCCATCCAAGCATTTCCTTATTTTTCAGATGATTTTAAGATGTTTATCGTTCTTATTCATAATAAAAATGAAAAAAAATCTTTAAAAGAGTATATAGATATTTCGTTTATGCAAATAGATCGTTTAATTTCACGTATTATTAAAACAATTGTTCCTTTGATTTATGGATTTGTTGCAAGTTTTGTCATTGTTGTTTATGTATCTATTATAATTCCAATGATGAATGTTGTTTCAACTCTATAAATAAAAATAAAAGAAAGGAAAACTATAGGTGAAAATGATGATAAAAAAAGAAAATGGGTTTACATTGATCGAAATGATATTTTGTATATCAGTTATTTTAGTGATTTTACTTCTTGTTATTCCTGAAGTGACCAGCAAAAATCGTATTGTTAAAGAGAAAAGCTGTGACGCTCAAATTGAAGTTGTCAACTCTCAAATTGTGTTATACGAGATTGAAATCGTGCAACAATTCTTCAAAACCCTTGAAATCACTAGCTTTTCTATATTTTCTTATTCATTTTTTGTCTCAATTACGCATATACTCCGCAGTTTTATTTCAAAATGCGGAATAAAATGCATAATTTTTTGTTTTTTAACAATAACCGTGAAAGAACTTATCAATGACGCCATCAAAGATATTAACCGCTTCATCATCCATTTCAGGAGTGAATGTTACATATCTATCTAAAGTTACTTGTACCGAAGCGTGGCCAAGTCTTTTAGATACTGCTTTGACATTTGTTCCGGCTTCTAGAGCCTTAGTAGCATAGAAGTGTCTTAATGTATGAAATCTAAATTCTTTGTTGTATGCTTTAAGCTTCTTTTGAATATTTCTTCTAACGTAACTAGGACGCATTAGAACGCCTTTTGAGTCACTGCACACATATTTGCCCCCTCCAAACGATTTTCCATAGAGAAGGGCAAATTTATTCAAATTAGACTTATACTTTTTTAACATTTCTATCAGATCATTAGAAACTTTGATTTTTCTAACAGATGTTGGTGTTTTTGTAGGAATTTCATGAACACCACCAATTTCACTAATTTGTTTATTAATGTCTATTGTACGTTCTTCAAAATCAACATCATTCCATGTTAGACCAAATATTTCAGAACATCTAGCTCCAGTATAAAGAGCAATATAGAATGAAATATATTCAGGATCCGTTTCATGAAATAGAGTAGGGATTAATCTTAAAGTATCTTCATCTGGCAATTCATAATTCAAACATCTATCTTTTTTGTATTTTTTCTTTCTAATATAAAGATAGGGGTTGTTTGCTATAAATCCTTGGTCAAATGCTAAACGTAACATTTGTCCTAAAACGATATGTACATTCTTCATAATATGTTCAGATAAGCGTTCAGATGTCTCTGTGACAAAGTTTTGTATCGTCATGACATTTGCATCTTTTAAAAATATATGTCCTAATTTAGGCTTAATATGGTTCTTATAAACACCTTTATATCCTTTGAGAGTATTTTCTTTAAGCTCACCAGTTTCTGCTTCATTCTTCAACCAATAATCATACAATTCATTTATTGTCATTTTGGACTGTATATTTTGATATCCCATACGCTTGTACGCATCAAGTTTTATTCTCAATGCCTCTTTAGCTTCCTTTAAAGTAGCACCATAACCATAGATTCTTTTAGGGTTTCCGTTTTCGTTTTTTCCAATTACTTCATTTACTTCATAAGTGTAAGTACCGTTTTTCTTCTTGATTTTTCTGGCTTTGGCCATAAATCACGTCTCCTTTCGTATAATAAAACGCCCACGGTAAAAACAGGCGTAATATCTAATTTAAACTTCTAAACTTATCTATTTTGAAAGCTTCTATCATTTGCATGATATCAGCCATATCTTCAGGAGATATCTCATGATCAACTGCAAATATAGAATTTTCATATACATCTACATAATCATCTAACAATTCAGGATGGTTATTATAGAGATAATCTAAATTGTTGTCATGGTTGGTTCTCTTTACAATAATATTTTTATATTCCTTTGACATAAACTGTTATATCTTTCTTTTTGGTATTAATACAAAGATCAACAACTACCCAACTTGACATAAATTCATCAGTGCTTTCATTTACATAATTAGTGTAGTCTTTTTGAGTTGGTTGATATATGTATTGCACAAAATATCCTAATTCTTTAGCTCTTGTTCTGAATTCTGTGACTGTTTTTCCTCTATATGATTCTAAATCACTTTTCTCATTTTCAAGTTGCTTTTGTTCTTTTTTTTCTTCTTCATCTTTTTGATAAATAGAATCGATATAGTCTTTGATATTTACTGTAATTTTCTTTTCATATTGTTCGCCTTCATAAATTGTATAAATAGTAACTTCTGGAGTATCATTGTTGATGATTTCATTGAATTTTAATGAAATGGTAAATTTGCCATCATCTTGTACATCACAATTTTGAGTTTCTAGTAAGTTATCATCATCTTTTACGTTTAAAGATAAGTTTTTTTCTATAAGTTTTCCTTTGATAGAAACATATCCATTTGAATCGGCTTTATATTTGTTTTTAGACAATTCAATTACTTTGTTTGAAGATTGCGAACATCCCATCAGTGATAAGGTAAAACACATAATTATGAATTGCTTTAATATTTTTTTCATTTGTTTTTCCTCTTTTCTTATTTGCTATGGTTTGAATTAATATCACATATTAGATATACTTATATCAAAGAAAGGTGGTATAAGTATGATAAAGTTTGTACCTACAAAATATGAGTGTATTGGTAAAAATAATAGAATATACATTGGTACTATAAAGAACAGCATGCTTAATAAAACTAGGGTGAATAATATTTCTAATCAGCAAGCTATTAAAGAAAGTACTAAAAGTTCTCAACAAAAATAGTATCATTTACTGACGGGTCGAGTTTTGATATTTCTTTAATAATAAGTCCTAAAACATTTTCTATTCCTAAATTCATGTTTGTACATATATTATTAATAATAATTTCGTTTGCATCTGAACCGTTTAAATATGGTGAACTACAAAATGAATATTGTAAATCAGCATTGCTTAATATTGTTTGAGAATTGTTAAGTGATTCTGAATCTATTGTTACCATAATCTTTTTGTTAAATTTGTTTTTCCCAGCAATAATAAATTTTGCTTTATTTGATGGATCAATATGCATAATGATTTTATTTATCAATTCACAAGTTGTTTCAATAGGAAAATCATAACTAATTTGTTTCAAAATATACTCACAATATTCTCTATCTCCTGCATAACCAATTATAAAATTTTTAAACTTTTTGATTTTTTTATAATCGCTCTTGACAGTTTCACCTTTTAATGATGTAACCTTTCCGTCTGATGCCATAACAATTTTATCTTGATATAAAACTGAAATTACAAAACTCATTATTATTCCTCCTTGCTCTTTAATTTTGATTATTTTTTATATTCACCATTTTTTCTTGTTTTTTTACTTTTATCTTCTTCATTTACATAAATATGAACATTTGTTTGATTCTTTTCTTTTAACAAAACTATGATTTCTTGGTTTTGCTCTTTTAATTTTTCTATTTCGTCATGTAAATCTACATTTGATGGATTTAACGATTCCAATTTATTGGATATTTCATCCAATTTACTATTAATGTCATTTTTAAACTGAATGTTCTCTTCATTGTTTTTTCTTGTTTGATGTATAGATCCAGCCATGCTAAATAAGGAAACTCCAAACACCAGAACAGCAAATCCATCATAAACACCTGATTGATTCTTTATCAAACCACATACAAATTCTATAATGGTACCAATCATAAGTATTAAACCAAAAAAGGAAAATAATAGACCAAAAGTGAAAAGCATATTACCCAAGTTTTTATTAATGTACTCTTTTATAGAAGATAATGTACCTTTTCTATAGTCATTAATAAAATATATGATAACAGCAAGAGTGAGTATAAACGTAATTATAGCCATACATGCATCAATAATTGATTTCAATGTTTTCATCTCCTAAACTTTTTTCATTCAGCGAATACCAAACCTTTAATGGTATTCCTTTTTCTTTTACAATAAATTCAATATTTTCAATATCTTTTATATTATGTAGTTCTTCATACATCAGTAATTTAATAGCAAATTCATTTGCTTCTCTTTCTAAACGAGTTTTATAGACTCGCCTTAGAAAATTAAAACTGATGTTTTCATCATAATGCAGGACATAGTGTCCTAACTCGTGTGCTATTAAAAAATTCTCATACGCACAATCTAAATCACTTCTTACAAATATGTAGCCTTTAGAATCAACAATCATTAGTCTTGAATCTAAAGTTTTCGCTTTGAAATCTTGATGCTGGATAGATATATCCAAGTGATCAGCAATTTCTTTTGCATTTGATGTTTTAAATTCATTCAATAAATCATTAAGTTTATTTTCTACGTTCACTCATAAGCACACTCCCTTAATTAATATTATTTGTGCTTTCTAGAAATAATACAAAATATATCAATTATATCGTTTGTCATTTCCATAATTTCAGTATTTGAAATAGAGTCAAGTGAATATCCTCCCAAATCAGCAATTACTTTTTGATTAAGAATAAATGAAACTGCTTCTTGCGGGGTAGAGAAAGATATATTTTTCTTTGATTTATCATAAATAGACATATCACTATCAATATCAGTTCTACACATTATGTAATCAAGTGTTACATTAAAAAAGTCTGCGATTTTTACCATTTTATCAATTTCAGGTGTTCTTTTATTGTTTACATATTGTGATATTGTTGCTTCAGAATCAGAATAACCATATTTTTCATTAAATTTATCAACAAATTCTTTTTGAGATAGTCCGTTCTTTTTTATTAATCTCTTTATTCTAGTTCCTGGATTAGTACATCTAACATTATCATTTGATTTGTTACAACAAAGATAATCTAAAGATACCTGAAAATAATCAGCAATATTAATTAATCTATCTAAATCAGGAATACGCTTGTTATGTTCAAACTGAGATATTGTTGCTTTAGACTCATTGAGATGGTAATGAGTATTTAATTCATTAGCTAATTGTTCTTGTGTTAAATTGTTTTTTTGCCTTAAGGCTTTTAATTTTAAAGAAAATGAATTATTTGTTGTTATCATTTTTTGTGTCTCTTAGAAACAATTTTCAACATATCAGCAACATCTTCAGCCATTTCCATAATTTCTTCATCCGACATAGAATCTAAATCATAGCCACCAAAATCCGCAATCATATCTTGTTTTAAGATAAAACTTAATGCCTCTTGCGGAGTAGCAAATGATTGATATTCTTGCTCGAAATTATTTGTTTTTACGTAGCCGGATACTTCTAAAAGATATTCTAAAGAAACATGCAATGCTTTACTGATTTCATTTAGGGTTTCTATAGTAGGTGACACTGGCTTACCATTTCTTGGATCTTTTCCATTTTCTAATTTGTTTAAATAGGTATGACTTATTCCTAACAATTCAGAAAATTCCCTTAAACTCATATTTCTTTTTTCTCTTTCGTTATGTAAGTATTTACCTAATGTGTTCTCCATGAGGTACACCTCCTTATAGATAAGTGTAAACCACAGTTAACAGTAATACAAACAAAATAAACAAAGAAATTGTATTTCATAGTTGACAATATATGTAAACCACGATATACTTAACTTGTAAAACATGAGTTACAGGAGGTGTGATATGAAAAATAGAATAAAAGAGACTCGTGTTGCAAAGGGAATGACGCAAGGAGAACTTGCTAATAAATCAGGTTTAACTAGACCGTATATTTCAAAATTAGAAAACAATGAAGAATCGGTAATAAAAAATACAACCATGAATTCCATAGCAAATGCTTTAGGAAAATCGGTTAGTTATATTTTTTTTAATAGTAAGTAAACCATGATTTACAAGTACCATTTCTATCAAGCACAAACATATTTTAACCGATATTTAATGAAGTTTCCTAAAAAGACACTTTATTAAATGCAAGAATTTGGAGTTTAAGAAAGGAGCAAAGAAAAATGGAAAATGTTGAACAAAGATATCCAATTACCATGGCTGTTTTAAGAAATGCTGCAGATAGAATTACTAATTGGAAAAATGTTACCCTACAAGCAAAAACAAGAAAGCGTGTAGAAATTGCAAAAGTCGTTGTTGCTTTATCAAATACATTGTAGAAAGGAGAGATACACATGCCTAGAGAATTGTATGGTCCGCTTTTCTCAGTAAAGCAAGCTGCTGAATATTTAGGAATAGGAAGGACTCGTATTTATCAAATGCTTAACAGTGATGAACTGGAGCATATCAAAGATAAGAAGAAAAACTTGATTGCTAAAAGTGTTCTTGATGATTACATCGAAACTCTTTACAACAACAAGAATTCTTCAGTTTAAAAATCAAATATTGATTACTGGTCATCAAAGGGCCAATCTCAACTCCTTTTATAAATAAAAAAATCTTTAGTTTTAACGGTTGATACTTTTAAAGTCATAGAGCATTGATTGTGAAATATTTCATTTTAAACACAAGAGGTTGGTCCTTTGATGGCTGGTAATGGAAAGGAAAAATAGTATGGATAGAGAAAATCAAATAGGTATTATCAAGTTCAAAATCAAAAATGAAAAAGAGTATTTAAAAAAGCTTGTTAAACGTAAAGAAAAAGCTACAGAAGAATTTAAAAATTGTTCACCAAATGAAGCTAATTCAAAAATGTGTGAATTCGATATTGAATGTTCACATGTTTCTGATCAATACATCAGAGTGAAAGCAATTATTGAAGTCGCTTGTGCGTTGGATTTGATTTCAAGCATTGAATTTGAAGAACTGTCAAGTGAAATACGTAATTTAGTTCTTTAGAAAAGGAGTAATTGCTATGGAAAGATTATCAGCAAGAGGTCTTGCAACAGTAATAGGTCTTGCATTAATACTTGCAAAGCTATGTGCGATTGGAGTTACAAGTTTTATCGATGCATTTATCAAATGAAAAAATCAGCACTTACATAAGCACTGATTTAATCAAATAAAAACCAAAATAACCAAATAAATTATAAAAAATAAAAGGAGAAAATGCAATATGAAGCTAACTAAAAAAGCATATTTCCTAATTGGAATACTGCTCTTTGGATGTTTTGCTGGTCCTGTCTGCTATTACGAAAGTAAATTGGATCAATGTAATGAAGCTATCAAAGAGCAACAGGAACAGATGGCGTTGTTAAAGGATTATTACAATGAATCGGTATCTCAAAAAGAAAAGTACCAGGAGCTTTATACAAGTGCTCAAAAAGATAATGAGTATCTGATAAAGCAGGTGGAAGAACTTCAAAAATGAAGAGCTCTCGGCCGGTTCGTTATCACTTATTACTGGCCCGGAGAAGATCGATACGGTCGTTTGACATCAACAGGTGCTATCGCTGAAGAAGGTAAAACAATTGCAGTAGATCCTTCAGTTATCCCTTATGGCTCCGTAGTCCTAATTAACGGTAATGAATATATCGCCGAAGATTGTGGAGGTGCCATAAAAGGCAATAAGATAGACATCTTTGTTGAGAGTCCTAAACAACAGAAATATCAAGTAGAAATCTATATAAAAAAGGAGTGATGGATATGACAAAGAAAGAATTAGAAGAGAAAGTTGCTAACTTGGAAACAAACATCATGTGTTTAAGTTGCAAGGATTTATTAAGAGAAGATGAACACCGAGAGTTGTTTGTAATGGAGCAAGAACTTACTAAATATCAAAAGGATCTAGAAGATGGAAACTACGAACTATGAGAAGTTCTTTCCTAACTGCAACATAGATTACATCAAAGATGAAAAGCATTGGCATCAACTGAGAGGTAAAGGAATTGGCGGTTCTGATGCAGGAATTGTGATGAATATAAGTAATTATAAAACGCCTTACGAGTTGTGGGAAGAAAAGACAGGTGCTAAAAAGCCTGTATTTCAAACGAGTGAGGCAATTGAAAAAGGAAATGCATTAGAACCCATTCTCATTGAATTGTTCGGTGTGCTCTATAAAAACAAGTTTGAACTAGTTGATACAAAAGATATCAGTTTATCAAACAAGAAATATCCATTTTTAAGAGCAAATCTTGATGGAGCAATGCTTGAAAAGGAAACTAAAGAAAAATGGGGGTTGGAAATCAAATCAACCACTATTCAAAATAGTGCAATGTTAAGAGAATGGGCTAATGATCATATTCCAATTACTTATTACTTTCAAGTACTGCATTACATGATTACAACAGGTCTTAGACATTTTGTCTTATATGCAATTCTTGATATTCCTTGGGCAAACAATGGTGCAGGAAAACAAGAAACAAGAGTTGTTTATCTACACTATGATGATTTGGTGCTAGATGCAAAATACCTATTTAAAACGGAGTTGTGGTACTGGAACTTAATTGAAACACAAACACCACCACCGTTTTTGGAAAATAGAAATAAAGAATTAAAAACAATTTAAAGATTATCAGGAGGAAAAGAAATGAACGAATTACAACAAGGATTGCTCAATGAATTTGTAGCAGTCAGTATTTCAACCAAAGAAGATTTTGATAAGCTAATCAACTTCTTATCAATCAATAACTGCTTTCTCTCGAATGGAGAACCAGTTATCAAATTACCTTATCCAGGAAACCAACCAATTACAATCTTAATGCAAAACAAGATTGTTTATTGGCAAACAGCATCACAAACAATTGATCCAAGATACAAAGTAGTCAATACGATTGAATTCTTTAGACCAGCGGATGAAGAAAAAGTTATTGAAGCAAAAGCTGAAATCATTGATGAACAAGTAAACATTGATGAAAAGCATCTTTCATTGGAAGTTCAAAAACGTCCTGCAAATGAAGCAATCGTTTCAAATATTGATGACATTGTCAAACTGATTCCAGCAATTGAAGCTAAAAAGGGTGTAGTTGTTGATGAAAGCAACTATAAGGACTTTGTTAAAAAAGGAGAAGGAATGGTTCCATTATATCGTTCGTATGCTAAAAAATTAGATGCTGAAAGAAAAGCATTAGAAAAGGCATATAAAGAGCCTTTAGAAGAGTTTAAGAAAAAAGTAGGTTCAGTCGTTAATGCACTAAATGAAACTGCAGATATGGTCGCTGAAAATGTAGATGTGTATGTAAAGAAACAAAAAGACGCTCTAAAAAAAGAGTATCAAACAGCAATCGACCAATTAAAAAAAGCATTGGTTTCAAAAGGAATGCTTTCTCAAGAATATGCTGATCTATTCGTTTTTGATGAAAAATGGCTAAACACTTCAACATCTAAAAAGAAATTCAAAGAACAGGTAGAAGCACAGTTCAATGATTTAATGGAAAAAGAAAAGAACTACAAATTGAATCTAGAAATGGTTGAGAAAACAATAACTAATGCATGTCATATAGCAAATGTTGATGAAAAACTCATTTCAAGAGAAAAATATCAATCACTTTTGAAAACTGAAGGACTTCCTAAAGTAACTGAAATGATTACTGATGAAGTAGACATTATCAAAAAACAATCTCAGGCGTTAGCTAAACAAAAAGAAGAATTTGAGAAGAAACAAAAAGAAGTGGAGCTTCAACATCAAAAGGAATTGGAACAAGCAAGAAAACAAGCTATTCACTCAGCTGATGAAGCAACTCAACCAAAATACACACCAGTTAAACGTAGAGATGAAACAATTGCAAATGTAAATGATAAATATGTCGTTACTGAAATCAAACAAACGCCTCCAAAATTTGAAGGTCAAAAATGGAAAAGAACATTTGAATTTGAAGGTGATTTAGCAGCGCTTCAAATGTTAAATCGTTACATGGATGTAATTAAGAGCATCAATCCAACATTCAGCTTTGGAGAAGTGAAACTAACTGAAAAAGAATTAAGTGATCCTCAAACAGGAGTGATCAATAAATATAACGTAAAGGAAGTAAACTAATGAACAGCGTAAAAGAAGTGGCTGAATTAAATAGTTTGAAGGAAATAGCAATTAGAATCCAAAGCGGAAAATGGATAATTCTAAATGTATATTTCCCTCAACCAGATAATCCAGTAATCGTTATGGGGAGAATAGCTTAATAGCTAATTTTCCCTAAACAATAATAAATTTGTTGAGTAGGTACTCCAGGGAACTGTTTAGATTCATATGTAACTGCATAGCAATTTAAAAAAATGTAGTAACCAGTATTTAATAATCTATTGCATTCATATTCTGAATCAACCTCTATTACCTCACTCACAACATTTTCATTCATTTTATCACCTCACTTTCGAGGTAAATTATAACACTAAACAAAAGGAGAAAATAAATTATGGCAGTACAAAGCATGGTACAACAAGCAACTAAAAATCCAGTAGCAACTGGTATCAAAAAATTCAACAATTTAATCAATTCAAGCATCATGAGAACTAAAATCCATCAAATGGTTGGCGCAACTGATTCACAAGAATTTATCACATCAATTACAAGTGCAGTTAATACAAATCCAGCATTAGCTGAATGTGATCCACAAACAATTATCAGTGCAGCATTGCTTGGGCAAAGTTTACATCTTAAACCTAGTCCTCAACTTGGATATTTCTATATGGTTCCTTATAAAAATAAAAAAAGAAATTGTACAGAAGCACAATTTCAAATTGGTTATAAAGGGTATCTTCAATTAGCAATCAGATCAAATGAATATGTTGATATTGATGCTACGGAAATTAGAGAAGGAGAATACAAAGGACGTAATAAGTTAACAGGTAAGCCGGAGTTTGAATTTGTTCAAGATGATGATGTAAGAGAAAATCTACCAGTAGTTGGATATATGGCTTACTTTGAAATGAAAAACGGATATATCAAACGTTTATATTGGTCTAAAGAAAAGATGCTTAATCACGCTGATAAATATTCACAAGCATTTTCTAAAGAAGCAACAACAGGAAAATATCCTAAAGTTTCATTTGCTGATTATGAAGCTGGAAAATATGATCCTAAAACTGAATGGCAATATTCAAGCTTTTGGTATAAGAACTTTGATGAAATGGCTAAGAAAACAATGCTTCGTCAATTATTATCAAAACATGCTTTATTATCAACTGAAGCAATTGAAAAAGCTATCACTTCAGATAATGCAGTAATTGATGAAAATTTAAATCCTCATTTTGAAGATGAAAATGTTATTGATGGAGTTGCTACTGAAAAAGAAACACATCAAGCAATTGAAGCAAACACAGCTCCAACAATGCAAGATGTAATCAGCGAAGAAAAACAAGCCGAACCAGTTCCAGTAGACAGTTTCGACCCAATGTCAATGTAGTAAAGGAGTCATTTAGATGGCAAAAGAGGTAGACACAAAAGGCTATGTAAAAATGTATAGAAAAGCACAGGAGGATGAAGTATTCAAAAATCCTTATGCATGGCAGTTATATACGTACTGCCTCTTCAATGCCACTTTCGATAGTAGATATGGCGAGGTTGGTACGTTGATAACTACTAAGAAAGATATAGCTAATGATTTAGGACTATCGAGGTCAGCTCTTGATAAATTTATGAATTTCCTAAAAGAAAATAAGGTAATTAACTACAAAACGTATCGAGGTGGTATTGGTAAAACCGAGATAAAGATACTCAATTATAAGAAATATCAAGACAGTTCAATGTAGTCGAGGAATACTTTCAAAGTAGTTCTAAAATACATTGAATGTAGTCGAGGAATACTTTCAAAGTAGTCGAGAACTACATCCTATCTTTATTATATAAGAACGTAAAGAACGTATAAGAACGTAAAGAACGAGTGGTGAGAGTACACGCAATGATAACAACCCTTCGCATACGACTTTGCAGATTGCTATATATAGTAGTAACTCACACTCACAGAAAGGAATTTAGAAATTTTGGAAAAAAAGGAATTAAGAGAAATTTTGAAATTTTACAAAAGTATGTATGTAGGAGCAATGATTAACATCGAAGATAAAACTTTGTTTGCTACTTGGTATGAAATGCTGAAGGAATATTCATTTGATCAAGTAAAAAATGCAATTATCAAAAGAACATCACAATCAAGTTATCCAGCTAATATTCCTGAAATCATTTCTAACATTGAAGTTCCTGATTATACGATTGAGAAAATACCTCCACATACAGTGATCGTATGTTATGAGGATGAATCTTTTGGAAATTTTCCTTTTCGATTCTTAAACTCCAAAGAAGCTAAAGAGTATTCTCAAAAGTTTCAGGAATGCAATTACGATAAAGAATCAATCAAAATCCTACATGAAGAGCATGTTAGAAAACGCAATGCTTCGGTTCTTACATACAGGGGAGAAGCAAAGGTAAGATTAGAACAAAAACTTCAAAATCAAAACAAAGGAAACAGAAGATATGATAAACAGAGTGGTTTTAGTTGGTAGGATGACACGTGATCCTGAACTTAGAAGAACTCAAAACGGTTCAGCAGTTACAAGCTTTACTTTAGCAATGAACCGTCCAAAGAGAAATGATGAAGAACAGCAAGCGGATTACATTTCATGTGTTACCTGGAACAAAGTTGCTGAAAACGTTGAAAAGTATTGTTCAAAAGGTTCTTTAGTAGGAGTTGAAGGTAGACTTCGTTCAAGAACTTATGACAATGCACAAGGTCAACGTGTTTATGTTACTGAAGTTGTTTGTGATTCAGTTCAGTTTCTAGAAACAAAACCTAGAGACAAATATGAAGAACAACAATATCATCAACAAGCACAGGCACCAGTAAACAGTTATCAACAACCTGTTCAAAACCAACAACAAGATAATTTTATGAACGAACAACCATCTTACAACATCATGGAAGATGATATTCAGTTCTAACTGAAAATAAAAAACTTAAAATTTTCATTTCTAGTGAGTGTTTGCTATAAAGATGATTAACTTTACCAATTATCTTAAAACATTCGTTAGAATGAAGATTTTGCTATAAAAACAAGAAGTTAAACAAAAAGGAGAAACCAAAATGCTAATAAAAAAGAACGAAGAACCGTTTTTTCATAGATTTCTTTCAATTGCGAAAGAAATCATCAAGAAAAACAGTGCATATCCACCAGTATTTTATGGTGATGATGAGAAGTTATATTTAGTATGCAACAACTATGCTGCAGTTTATGACTTTCAAAGCAATCTTCTCTTAGATGATGAATTAAGAGAATTTGGAAAAATCCCTTATGAATTATCGGAATTGCCAAACGGAGATATGATGCTTTCTAAAGCTGAACATTTCAATTGTCAAGAGTCCTATCTGATTGCAGTTAGAAATTTCTTTAAGAATGCAGGATATCTTTCAAGAAAAGTATTTTCCGTCTATGATGACATTCAAGTATGTCAATTAGTTATCATGAGAGAATATGCTGAAAATGAATGTTTAAAAGTGTGTATTGAAGAAATTGGAGAAAGAAAACCAAATTAAATAATCAAAAGCCAAAATAACAGGAGGATTTAAAATTATGGATTTACGGTCATTATTGGATGATGAAAAAAAAGAACCTGAAAAGGTCAAAAAAGTAAAAAAAGAAGTTGAACAAGTTGCTGATCAACAACCTGCTCCAGTTGTAGAAGCTAAAAAACAGGCGACTGAAGAACAAAAACAAGCAACGGTTCAAGCAACTGAAACTGAAAAGCCTAAAACAGAGGAAAAGCCTGCAGGTAAAAAGAAATCCGCAAAAGAAACAAAAAAACCTAAAACACTTGAAGAACAAATTGCTACTGTTCCAGATAATCTAAAAACACCAATTGATAGAATATTTAAATATTTGATGTCCGTACCAGGGATGGATGAAAAAATGAGAAATCCTAAAAAATCAATTACAGATATGTGGCAATTTGTGGAATCTAATGCTAGAAAACAAGCCACAGGAAATACAGCTTGTATTGAAGATGAAGTAGTTTATGGATGGGCGGTGCATTACTATGACGAAGACGACCCAAAATAACTTGGATTCTTTGCTGGAAGAACTTAAAACAGCAAATTTGGAAGATCATTCTAACTATTTAGCAAATGAATATTTTATTTCAGAAGATGGCAATGATGACATATGGAAATACAAGAAAAAATTTCATGGAGTTGTAACTGATTTTGTAACTCGGTACGAACTTTGGAATGGAAGATTGATTGCTAGAGTTTACTTCGTTTGGCAAGGATGGCTAGATAAGAAAAAACAAAAAAGAATTGTTGAAGTACAAAGATACCTTGGTGGGTGTCGAAATAAGTTATCCAGATATGTTTATCAAGGAAATTATGGAATCAAGTGCTTGATCAATTACATGTTTTACACTGAATCAAGATTTCAAGAAGAGTCTAAATGGAATGTAACGAAACATACTACCCTTGATATTTTAGGAGAATGCTATCGTGGTTCGTATTACTATGGCACTTATATTGAAAACGAAGAATATGCAAAGCATGTAGTATCGAAAGAATGTGAAGAATCCAAACATAGGTACTGTGCTTTTTCTTACAGTAAATGGCAAGAATATAGAATTTTTGAATGGCTTGAACTATATGAAAAACATCCTCAAATCGAAATGTTTGCAAAACTTAATCTAACATGGGCTCTCACTACGGGAATGAACTATTTCAGATGGTCAAAAAAAGGCTTGGCAATATTAGGATTAGAAAGTAAAAATGAACTCAAATACTTACAGGCTTGTGGCAGTATTGCTTATTATCGTGAATGCAAAGAAGATATATTTAAATATAACTTGGATACGTATGATAAATTCATTGGCTATTTAAGAATGAGCAGAAACAACATGGAAATCAATAAAAAAAGCCTCAAATACATGATGGATAATAATTTTAATATTTATTTTTATCTTGATTATCTTAGGTTTGTAGAAAAGCTTGGATTGCCTAAAACATCTAAGATACTATATCCACAAAATTTAAGAGAATCACATGATAAATTAGAGAAAAAAATTCAAGTCATTGATTCAATGGAAAAACAAGAGCAGATAAAGAATCGTGTTATCAAGGAACTTTATAAATATCGTTTTGGTGATAATGAATTTATTATTACACCTGCCAATAGTCCATTGGATCTAATAAATGAAAGTAAGGAACTAAGTCATTGCGTACGTACTTACATCGATAAGTATGCAGCAGGAGATACAAGTATCTTTTTGATTAGAAAACGTGAAAATGTAAATCATCCTTACTACACATTGGAATTAAGACGAAACGAAGTTATTCAATTAAGAGGCAAAAATAATTGTAGGCCTACTGATAGTGTTGTTGCTTTTGTTAATAAATGGGCAAAGAAAAATAAGCTTTCAGGGGCATATATAAACTGATGTCAAAGTGTAATGAATTAAGAAAATTACTTTTGGAATGGGGCGAAGATAATTATTTGCCCCTCAAGAAAAAAATTGCGTATCTGGAAAATGAAAATTATCGTTTGAGAATGCAAAATCAAAGGATTCAAGAAAGGAATAAAAGACTTTCAATGATTGTTAAGAAAAGAAGAGAGGAAGCAAATAATGAGAATAGACAGAGGAATTGTTCAATGTGATAGATGCAAGAGAATTTTCAAAACTAAAGAGGTTACAAATTATAAAATCTCATATCAAGCGTATGGTTTTAAAAATGATGGTGGCATGGGACTTGTAACAAAGAAAGCAGAAATATGTTCCTATTGTAATATGGATTTTGATGATTTTATGCGTAATAAACCAGTAAGAGGACGTGATATCAATGACAGGTAAAGAATGGTCAAAATTATGTAAGGAACATGGTGTTGTTGTTATTGATGTAAACTACAAGAATATGACGCATGAAGATGCTATTAAGTTTTTTGATTTATTAAATACTGCAATGGATCATGCTTTTGCTAGAAAGTACGATTTGGAAACTGGCCAATATGAGGATTATGCATTGCCTGATGGAGCTACATATTACGAGGATGATATGAACAAGAAAATTGCTTGTTGCGAATGTGGTAAGAAAGTCATTTATGGAATTACTTATACATCGAGAATTATTCAAAATAAAACGGGTTTTGGATATGCAGTTTGCAAGGGATGTTATTACAAGAATGACATGAAAGATATCGTTAAGAAAGGTTAAGGAATTATGAAAATCAAGGAACAAGTTAAAGAATTGGGGTGGTTAGATGAATAAAAGAATACTTGATGTATGCTGTGGTTCAAGAATGTTTTGGTTTGATAAAACCAATAAAGATACTGTTTATATGGACATTAGAGAATTAGAAGATACTCTATGCGACGGTAGACATATCTCTATAAAACCTGATGTAATCGGTGATTTTAGAAATATCCCATTTAAAGATGAAAGTTTTAACATGGTTGTATTCGACCCACCGCATCTAGTTAAAGCAGGAGACAACTCATGGTTGGCCAAAAAATATGGAAAATTATCAAGCGCTTGGCCACAAGATATCAAACAAGGATTTGATGAATGCATGAGGGTTTTAAAGCCGAATGGTACTCTGATATTTAAGTGGAATGAAGAACAAATTAAATTGAAAGAAATCTTAAATTGTATTAATTACAAACCGCTTTTTGGGAACAAACGCTCAAAAACACATTGGCTAGTGTTTATGAAGTGAAAAAATGATAGGGGTGAAATAAATGAATAAATATCAAGAAGCTTTAGATTTTCTAGAAGAAGAATGTAGAACTATCAAAAAATTGGAATCAAGGAAACACGTTAGACTCTTGAAAGAATTAGTTGATAAAGAAACACCACAACAAGTTTTAGAAGTAGACAGTATGCTACGCTGTCCCGAATGTGGCATGCAGGTGATAATGTCTATTGGCAAATATTGTCCTAAATGCGGTCAAGCGCTTGATAGGAGGGTTGGAGATGATTAATGCAATGAAGTATAAAGAAGAAATTAGCAATGTCGGTTATGACTTTAGAATTTTAGAAAAGAATAACAAAATTGTAGGTTGCGGTTCATGTGCTGATGAAATGAAATGTCAGGAATGTAAGTTCGGATATGATGAACAAGGTAGAACATGCGACATTACTAGAACTGAATGGCTATGTCAAGAATACAAAGAACCTATTAAACTATCTCGTTTAGAATATGAATTATTAAAATATTATATTGAACATGGTTATCTATACATTGCTAGAGATAATAACAAAGCACTATTTGCTTATGATACAAAACCACGTAAAATACCATGCCAATGGTGGACAACCGAAAATATTAAAGGGATTTACTTTGATGAATGTTTCAAGTTTATTAAATGGGAAGATGAAGAGTCTACTTTAATTCAAGACATCTTAAAAAATTGTGAGGTAATTGAAAATGAAAAAATTTAAGTTAAAAAGTCCTAGATACAGTTTCGACCATGAAGGTATGATTATTAATGGTAAACTTCGTAGTTGTGAACATGAAGTAGATGTTCGTGCTAGAGATTTATGCGAGAACAACATAGATATTATGAGTAAAAGGAATGTAATACAATGTATGATTGAAGGTAATGATTACACATGGAGATATGAATTAGACGAATTAGAACCTTTAGAAACATTCAAAATGACTCGTTTAGATTATGAAATGCTTAAATTTGTTCAAAAACAAGGAGCAAAATATATTTGCAGAGACGAAAGTGGTCTTTTAAATTTGTATGATAGTGTACCTCGTATTTCAGGTGACAACCATACATGGACTTCGATAGGACATTCTGATTATTTAAGTAACTTTACAAATAAATTATTTCAATTTGTGAAATGGGAAAGTCAAAAATATTATGTTATCAAAGATGTTCTAAACAATTGTGAGGTGATTGATGATGACTAATCAAGAATTATTTGAAGCGTTACATAAATCTCAAATAAAAGCTAAACGTTTAATGAGAAAAAACAAGAAGTTGAAAAGAAGATTTAATAAGTTAAATAGAGCACTAGATAAAGCTTGTAACGATTGGGAAGAAGAGGTAAAAGATTGTAATTACTTAATGATAAAAAATCATATTTGCAATCAAAAATGTGGACTTTGCAACAAAGAAAAAAGAGTTGAATTAATGAAAGAGTGGGTGATGAAAAATGTTGACTAAAGAAAGATGTATGAGTTTATTGGATGATATCGCTGGATATGCTCATAGAGCTAACATTGGTCCTAATGGTATTAATGAAATAAATGAAGATTACAATGGATTGAAAAAGTTAATTGAGGAGCATTTCACTCCTCAACCTCTTGAGTTTAAGGATTTAAAAGAAGAAATGTGGGTATATGATGTAAAAAATAAATGTTGTATTTATATCGAAGAATTAACTGTTGATAATCCAATGATGATTATTAGATATCCAATGAGCAATAGAGAATCAAATTGTGAATGGTGTAATTTTGAAGAAAACAGATTTTATCCAATTACTATTCCAAATGTAGGGAGGGATTAATAATGCATGATTCAACATTAGAACTAACAGAGCTGTGTGATAAAGTAAAACAAATATTTAACATTGAAAATTTAAAGGATTTAAAAGAAAAAATCCAAGAATGTGTTATTTCAAATGATTACAATAAATATGATTTATTTTGTAAAGTGGTTGATAACGATTTATCCACAGATTGGTTACAAAAAATATTTGAATATTACGAAGCTGATAGAGTTGAAAAAAAGCAAGATTATACGCCTAAAAGTCTTGCAAAATTAATGGCTAAAATAGCAGATGATAATGAAGTTATTGATATGTGTGCAGGGAGCGGTGCATTAACCATTCAAAAATGGAATCAAAACAAGAATTGTAATTTTAAATTATACGAACTAGATGAAAGCGTTATTTCTTATTTATTGTTTAATTTAGCAGTAAGAAATATAAATGCGTATATTTATCATATTGATGTTTTAAGTCAAAAAATATTTCATGTATATAAATTGGAATCGCAAAATAAATACAGTAAGTGCGGGGTGATACTATGACAGTTACTATATCTAACCCACCATACAATCTAAAGTGGAATGTTCCAGTATTAGCAAACATGCAAGATAGATTCGTTAACGCTGGAGTTCCTCCACAATCAAATGCTAATTTTGCTTTTGTATTAACAGCACTAAATGAAAGCGATAAATGTGTTTTTCTTTTACCGCTATCTGTTTTACAAAGTTCAAATAACCAGGAACAAGAAATAGTTAAATATTTTTGTGAAAATAATTTGATAGACAGTATTATTCGTTGTCCGGATAACATGTTTGAAAATACAAAAATACCTACATGTATAATGGTTCTTAATAAAAATAAGATGGATCAATCAGTATTAATGATTGATTTGAGTAAAAGACATGAAGTAGAAATTAGAGAACAAAAAGGGCAATTTGGAAATAAGGCACATACAAATAGGACATATAAGAAAAAAATTAATATATTAACAGATGATGTTATTAATCAAGTTGTTGATTGTATCAAAACAAGAAAAGAAAGTAATATATGCCAAGTTGTTACTATCGAAGATATAAGAGAGAAAAAATATAATCTTTCTCCAGTAATATATAAAGAAATTGATTTTTCACGTGAGCAATCACATAGAGCATACTCTGATATCGTAAAGGATTTGAACAGGGTTATTTTAGAAAAAAACGCTTGCAAATTAACCATAAATGAGAGTTTAGCTAAAAAAATAGGTTTTGATTTGTCTTTATATAAAAAAGCTGATTTTGAAGAGCTGAATACATTGTTGAAAAAAATAGCTGACGAGAAAATTATAAAAGAAGATTACTTTCAAACATCTAAGAATAAAAATGAGATTAAGTTTGAAAACAAAAGTAAGGATAGTGTATCGAGTATCTTGATGATGATTTTTCAAATGTGGAAACAGCATATTTATTATTTAAACAATGAAGAAAATAGCTATTTAGCAGAGTTAAGGGACGCATTGTTACCTGAATTGCTTAATGGGAATTTGGAGATATAAAAATGGGTAATCAATACAGAAGAATGCAAACAATCAAACATGCGCTACAGTATTACATTACTAGGCCAAACGCAAGTAAAAAGGATCTAGTAAGAGAAAAGAATTTATTAAAGCGTGTTGAAGATGATATTGAATGGTATGAAGAAAAACACCATATCAAAAAGAAAGAGGAGCGATAGACAATGTACATTAATCTATTCTGGTGTGGAGTTGTAGCAACTATTCTTGTCGAGTTGGCAGGGATAATTGCTTATGCTATTTATCAAGATCATAAAAATTAATAATTATTTAGGAGGATAAGGGATGAATTTTACAGAAGAAGAAAAAGAAACAATCAAAGAAGTTAAGGATTATCTAAAAGAGCTGAGAAAAATCAATCTAGAAAAGTTTTCTTTGACTTTTGAAATAGAGGACATCCCAAGTCCTCAATCTATAAAATACAGTGATGAAATGCCAGGAGGTTTTTCAAAACCTAAAGGAGAACAAATTACTTCTAATATGTTACGTAGAGATCTTCTAATAAAGCGCGTGACGTTGTTTAATCAAGAACTGGATAGATTTATGCCATTGTTATATTTGCTTAATGCAGGGCATAGAAACATCATTAGAACGTATGTGTGTTCAAGAGGGTATTCTGAAATGATTAGAACGCTTGATGAATCTTATTGCATAAGTGTTTCAACTTACAAAAGAGAATTCCCAAAGGCGTGTTTAGAATTGTCCAAGTATATTAATTTCAATAACGAGCCATCTTTAGAAGAATTGAATAACCGTTTTTTTAACAATATCAAGGGTGAATAATTATGTTCATTCTTTTTATTTTTATCACAAATGATAACTTTTTATTAAAAGTGGACCCAATTTGGACCTAGTTTGGACCTAGTTTGGACCCAAAATGAACCCAAAGTGAGCCCTAATTGGACCCAATTTGGACCTAGTATGAACCCTAATTTCCATGTTATTATGCTATTGTGGTTTTAAGAGAAAAGAAAAAGAACTTTTTTAACCACACAACATTTCGTTCTAAATGGTAAATCTTTGTTAAAAGCTCTATTCTATAGGGCTTTTTCGTAATTATTTAGAATAAGAAGCTCAAACGCTTTTATTATACATATAAATCATTTTTGGAGGTGGTGATATGGCTTGAAAGAGAAATACGAGTTA
>ENA-ORUN01000227-ORUN01000227.1-human-gut-metagenome-genome-assembly--contig:-NODE-227-length-70403-cov-20.919912_pt1 | contig 70403 bp, 65 predicted proteins | sample MGYA00242080_ERZ509209 | MGnify/ENA primary metagenome ERZ509209 (study PRJEB26280, sample SAMEA2338786) | human gut metagenome | biome: human gut; feature: human-associated habitat; material: faeces... | reverse complement strand
TGTTGTCAGCAGCCCGTTTCACGGTCTGCGTGTAGTTCCTTGTAAACTGACCTAAGTGAGTTCATAAATAATTGTTTGGTCTATAAATTTGCGGATGGTGATCATGGGCATTGCTTTGATGATGTGTTATGTAAAATTATTGACAATAAAGAATATGATGATATAGAAGGAGATAGGAATCAATATTCTAATCAGGAATTAGTAATCATAGATACTCTAAAGGCAAGGCTGAAAGAGGTGCTAAGTGATGGAAATAGTGGGTAAATTTAATTATAAAAAGTGTAAACTATTAAAAAACTAGGTATTCTACTGGTGGACTGACACCATAAAAACTTGCGATATAATAGCGAATATAATTTTCGGATGATGAGCAGACATCAAAATCTGCAACTTAATTAGCGGACATAGGTGCCGGATGGAGAGCAAGCTCCGTAATCAGTCGTAAAGGGGTAGTGACCATCCATTACGTGTTGGCTTGCCCCTTTTAATCATATAAAATGAAAGATAGAGGAAAATATGGTCTATTTAACAGGTGATAAACATAATGAGTTTACAAGATTATCAAATAAATATTTTAAAAAGTATGATTTGGAAATAGGAGAGAGCGATTATATCATAGTATGTGGTGATTTGGGTCTGTGCTGGTCAAAAGATAAGACATTTGAGTGGAACTGTAAGTGGTTTGCTGAAAAGCCATATACCTTATTATGGGTACAGGGAAATCATGAGAATTATGATATGATAGACGAATATCCAATTGAAAAATGGCATGGTGGCAAGGTACGTCACATTGTTAGAGACAAGGTGATATTACTAGAGAGAGGCCAGATATTCAATATTGAGGGAAAGACATTTTTCACATTCGGTGGAGCTTCATCTCACGACACACAGGGCGGAATACTTGATAGGACATCTTGTGAATTTGAATTTATGGTTCAAAGGGCAAGATCATTGTATTTACCGTATAGGATAATTGGAGAATCATGGTGGAGTCAGGAATTGCCTTCAGAAGAGGAGATGCAGGAAGGGCTTTTGAATTTGCAAAAGGCGGATTATAAAGTTGATTACGTGATAACTCATTGTTGCGCAACTGAGCTTCAAAATAAAATTATGAGTTATCTTGATGGAAATAGTAAGCCGGACATATTGACTGATTATTTGCAGGAGCTAGAATCTAAGCTTGAGTATAAGCATTGGTACTTTAGGCATTATCACCATGATTTCAATGTAGATGAGAACCATACGTTATTGTATAAAAAGATTATCAATTTGGATGAGCAACTGCCGGAATATGGCAGGGTTCCAATTATCGGAATGCCAAAATTCAAACGCAACGATATGGTAGTTTTTAAATTCAGGGACGATGAAAAGTGTGGCATGATTCAAATAGTGGACGCATATGGAACCTTCGAGCAGGATGACGAGCCATCTTATGATATATGTGTCGAGGAAGAAAACTGTCTATATAAGCATATAAGAGAGACGGATATTGTAAGGAAAGCATGTTAAACAGATATTCAACAGATATTTATTTGGAATATGAAGTTCAGTTAATTCTTTCTGAAATATAGGCGGTTGAAGATATTCTTAAAGAAAATAAAAAATCTTTACAAATAAAATGAATTGATGTATTATAGCACCACACAAAACGTAGCAATCGATAATAATAGCCTTACATCCATTGAAAAACAGCGGTGTCTGATGCGTATGCAGAGGATGTTGTAATTAGTAAGTGACGTACCGAACGAATTTACACAAGGAGGCATTCATATGAATTATCCAGTATTAGATCTTAAAGCTACCGGAGAACGAATCAATCAGCTCCGCAAGGACAATAACCTCAGGGTGATTGATGTTGCGGAGTATATGGGCTTCGAATCAACGCAGGCCGTTTACAAGTGGCAGCGTGGTGAGAGCCTTCCGACGGTCGACAACCTGTATGCCTTGAGCAGGCTGTTGCACACTTCGGTGGATGACATACTGATAGGCGAGAAAGAGAGGGACGATGAGCCCTCTCTTTCTTTTTGCTTTTATATTTTTCTTTGGTTTTCTTGTCCTTATGAAAGTCCATTTTATATCCTCAATTCCCTCATCTGTGGCAGAAATCGGTGTGTTATTAACCATTATGGAAAGACCGTAAATGGCTGTTTTTTAGATATTGACGGAGTGCTCAATTCAAGTAAAATAATAGACAGGAATTTTGATTATCCAGAGCTTGTAATATCAAAGTAAATGCTATAGAATATTTTCATATCAAATTAAACACAAATGAGGAGATTAAAGTTATGAAACAGAAATTGAGAAACCTTTCGGCACCGGCAAATATAATATTTGCCATTCTTGCAGTTTTTATTTTCATTGCACCCTTGCAGTGGAGCGGAAAAGTGCTGGGACTGATTCCGGGCATGGAAAAGGCGGATGATTATCTGCTGCAGGCTATTGTGGAGACAGTTGTTTTAGTTATTTTTCTTGGCATCACATATATATTTGGTCTGTGGGATATCTTTAAGGAAAATGCAGCAGGATGGACCAGAAGTTTATACACAGGTGGATTTTTTATAGTATATTGTCTGTATGCTGTTGTTTCAGGTATTTATTTGTGCTTTTTGAGTGAGCATGGTGATGTGAAGGCATTTTACAACATTATCTTTTTCTTTATCGCGGTCTGCCTTGTAGGGCTCGTTGAGGAGCTGGTGTTCAGAGGCGTGGTGTTCAATCTGCTGTTGAGAGCTTTTCCAAAGACGAAAGGTGGAATCACAGGAGCCGTAGTTTTGGGAGGCGTACTGTTTGGATTGATGCATTTTTCCAATATGGGCGCAGGGGTTAAGTTCAGCAGTTGTCTGATACAGGTTATTTCAGCAGGTCTCATGGGTGTGCTGTTTTGCATGATATACGCGTCTACACGTAATTTCTGGATGCTTGCCATTTTCCATACTGTTGTAGATATGGGAGGACTTTTATCATCGGGAATATTTGAGGGAGGAGGAGTGGCCGACAGGATTAATGAGTTTTCGGCAATGAATTGTATCGCATTTGTCGTGCTCGGTATTCCTATGCTTGTTATGCTGCGTAAGTCAAGGCGTATCCGTCTTGAGATGCTTTACAACAATGTGACCATCATAGATGACGAGAGGGAGGGCGCTAAGCTGGCAGTGGTTTCACTGGTGCTTGGCATTTGCAGTATTATTTTCTCGTTTTTTGGCTATCTGATGGGGCTTGGAATTGTCGGCATGCTTGCTTCCAAAATGTCAAAAAGGGCAAAGCAGTATAACAATGCAATAGCAACTGCCGGTATGATTACATCGATAATAGGCTTTGTGCTGTCGGTCATCTGCACGATTGGCATGATGGTGCTGTTTGCAAGTGGCATTTATGACAGACTTGTTAATATGTCGATGCTGTAATAATACGAAGCAGACCTTTGAATGTGGCATAAAGTCTACATTCAAGGGTCATTTTTTAAGGAGAAACCATGAATATTTTACTGACAGCAATAAATGCAAAATACATACATTCAAACCTCGCAGTTTATTCACTGCGCGCCTGTGCAGGGGAGTACAGGGATGCTGTGGAGCTTGCGGAATACACGATAAACAATCAAAAGGATTACATTCTTGAGGAGCTTTACAAGAGAAAGCCCGACGTACTTTGTTTTTCGTGCTATATATGGAATATTGATTATGTGACTGATATTGCACGCGAGTATAAAAAGCTTTGTCCGTCAGTGCCGATATGGGTTGGAGGCCCTGAGGTGTCTTACGAGGTGGAGGCATTTCTGCGGGAAAATCCATACATAGACGGTGTGATGATAGGCGAGGGTGAGGATACCTTTAGAGAGCTGTGTGGTTACTATGCGTATAAAAGAAAGCTGAGTGATATTGCAGGCATTGCTTTCAGAAAAAACAGCACAGGTAATAGTACAAGTAATAGAACAAGTGTGAACAACGCAGGCTGCAAAGCGGATGAAATAGTATTCACAAGTCCACGCCCAATCAAAAACATGAGTGAAATTCCATTCTGCTATGATACGCTTGATGATTTTTCAAACCGCATCATCTACTACGAGAGCAGCAGGGGATGCCCGTTTTCGTGTAGCTATTGCCTGTCATCGGTGGATAAGACACTGCGTTTCAGGGATACTGAGATTGTCAAAAGAGAGCTTAAGTTTTTCATAGACCAGAAGGTGCCTCAGATTAAGTTTGTGGACAGAACCTTCAACTGCAATCATGCTCATGCCATGGAGCTGTGGCGCTTTATAAAGGCGAATGACAATGGTGTGACAAACTTTCACTTTGAGATATCGGCGGATCTGCTGAATCAGGAGGAGCTTGAGCTGATTTCTGATATGAGGCCGGGGCTTATACAGCTTGAAATCGGTGTGCAGTCCACCAATGAGGTCACGATTAAGGAGATTCACAGGACTATGAAGCTTGAGAGGCTTAAGGAGGTTGTGAAGCTCATTCAAAGCGGCAACAATATCCATGAGCATCTGGATCTGATTGCAGGGCTGCCATACGAGGACTATGACAGCTTTGGGCGTTCCTTTGATGAGATTTATGAGCTTAAGCCAAACCAGCTGCAGCTGGGATTTTTAAAGGTGCTCAAGGGCTCGTATATGTTTGAGCATGCCGCGGAATATGGTATTGTCTACCATGACAAGCCACCGTATGAGGTTATGTCCACAAAATGGCTTTCGTTTGATGATGTGATAAAGATTAAGCGCGTCGAGGATATGCTTGAGGTGTATTACAACAGCGGACAGTTTGAGATTACGATGAAGCTCATGGAGTGTATCTTTGACAGTGCGTTTGAGTTTTTTCAGGAGCTTGGAGATTTTTATGAGGCAAACGGCTATTTTGGAATGAGCCATTCGCGCATCAGAAGGTGTGAGATACTGCTTGAGTTTCTGGCTTTATACCTGCATGGCTGTGACCGCGATGCTATAACTTCTGTGGTATTATCAGAAAATGCCGGAGATAGAGATAATACTGATTTTGACGAAAATGCCATAGATAGAGATAGTACTGATTTTGATGAAAATGCGCAGATTTACAACATGATTCAGGAGTCACTCATCTTTGATTTGTACTATCGTGAAAACTGCAAGAGCCGCCCGAGGTGGGCCACAGATATAGGCAAATTCAAGCATATGACACATGCATACTGTAAGAATGGAAAGCTGTCGCATGTGGAGCCGTTCCACTATATTTTTCCTGACAAGCATACGCGCAAGCTGGATGAGCTGCCAAAGTATCATAAGGAGCCGGTGTGGGCGCTTTTCCACTACGACATGAGAGACCCGCTTGACCACCAGGCACTGGTGGAGTATATAGAATAACAGTAAAGCGATATGGCTATAGCGGAGTATATAAAATAGCAGTAAAGCGATATGGATATAGCGGAGTATATAAAAGAGCAGTAACGTGAAATGACTATAGTGTTAAAAGCCGGGAAGGTTTACGGACTAAGAAAAATGGGCAACATAGATAATATAAAAAATTACACGGTGATTGACCTTGAAATGACAGGTCTTTCAGCTAAAAATGACAAGATAATAGAGATAGGTGCGGCACGTGTGAGGGGCGGCGAGATAGTGGATACGATATCCACACTGGTAAATCCGAAGCAGCATATTCCACAGCGTGTGCAGGAATTAACGGGAATCACCGACAGTGATGTGGAAAACGCGGCAGATATGGATGAGGCTGTGGATAACCTGCTTAATTTTATCGGAGATGATATCATACTCGGGCAGAATGTGACCTTTGATTACAGCTTTTTAAAGCAGTGGGCGGTAAATCACAAGCGAACCCTCTCGCTGAATGCATATGATACGCTGAAAATAGCCAGAAAATGTCTGCCTGCTGAGCAGTCAAAGAGGCTGGAGGATTTGTGTGAGTATTTTGGTGTGAGCAGGGAAAATGCCCACAGGGCGCTCGATGATGCGATAGAGACAAAGCAGATATTTGAAAAGCTGCTTGCACTGATGGATGAAAAGGGAGAGCCGGTGGAGTCAAAGCCACTTGTATACAAGGCAAAAAAACAGACACCTGCCACAGCACATCAGGTCAGACAGCTAAAGGAGCTGATGGCTGAGTATGGGATAGCAGATGTCATATCGTGGGACAACCTGACCAGAAGTCAGGCCTCAAGGCTGTACGATGAATATCGTAGCAGATATATTAATAGGTGTGAGGATGGCTCGAAATAAGTTTCAATACAATAAGTTATAATACAATAAGCTATAACGCAAATTAATTACCGGCCGAGGCGGTATCAGCCTGTAGGCTCTCAAGCATAGAAACGATTCCATCCCTTGAAAGAGAATTAAGCTGTTTTGCTTTCTCAATAAGCTCTGCAAGCCGGTCGGCTTTTGACATGCTGATGAAGGCGTTGGCTAACAGACTGTATACGTTCTTTGAATCGGCACCCTGCTCCACTGCAAAATCAAGCAGTTCATTGCCTAGCGATTCATAGCCTGCTTCCTTAAGCCTGTTGTAATAGTCAGGCAGCATTGAAACAAATTTCGTGAAGTTATCATCATATTCAGACAGCTTTTTAAAATTGAGAATGCCATATTTAAGCTTTAAATCAGTGTTTGTCATTCCGGTGAGATTGACAAGGGTGTTATCCCTTAAATCATTTATTTTATCATTATTTAATGGAAAAAACTTTTCCGGTATGGTAATATAACACAGGTCAGTGGTATCTCCGCGGAGGGTTGAGTTGGCCTTACGCTCCTTTTCCCAGAACTCCTCGGTGACCTTTGCCTGGGCAGAATCAGCCCTCTTTATGGCAAAAGTAATCACTGCAATAAATAAAATGAATAAAATTAGACAAATTGGAATCATATGTTGGAAAATCCTTTCTCATATATGAAAATAGTATAACTCATTTTTGAACAGAGGTGAATAGTATGTACGATTTTAATAAAAAAAGAAATCAGAAGGTGGTTGCTATAGTGATAATAGTGGTTATAGCAGCGATGCTTGTGACAACATTTGTGTCAAGTCTTGTATAGCTTTTCTTGAAATATGGAAAAAATATGATAATATGATATAAAATGCAGTTCAGTTAAGCGGATGACAGGGGCGCTTTTAACAGCCTCAGGAAAAGGAATCGGAAATGAAGATTAATAAAAAAGCATTATTACTGGGTACAATGGCATTTGTGCTTGTGGCAGCATCAGGCATGGTAAGTGCATATGCAAGCGGTTCGTCAGGCACAAAGAAGGCAAAGGTACAGACAATTACAGAGGGTGTGTGCATTGGCAGTGTGGATGTAGGCGGTATGACAAAGGAAGAAGCAAAAAAAGCAGTTGATGCCTATGTTGACAGCATAAAGGATACATCCTTTTCATTAAAGGGTGCAAATAGTTCATTTGATGCAACAGCACAGGAAATGTCTGTTTCGGCGGACACTGATGCAGCGGCGGACGAGGCTCTTTCAGTGTGCCATGAGGGCAGCCTGATTGACAGATTTGTGGAGTCAGAGGAGCTCAAAAAGGGCAATGTTGCCGTCAATATGTATCTGTCGGTTGATAAACAAAAGACCGCAAAGATGATTTATGATAAGAGCGACGAGCTCAATATAAAGGCAGTTGACAATTCGCTGCAGAGAAACGGCGACAGCTTCGATTTTGTTCCGGGACAGGAAGGCAAAGAGGTCGATGTGGTAAAATCAGTCTATGCCATAAATGACTTTTTGCAAAATAGCTGGGATGGCTCGGCGAATGAGATAGAGCTGGTCACAAATACGGTTCAGCCGAGGGGGTCAAAGGAAGAGCTCTCAAAGATTAAGGATAATCTGGGAGGCTTTTCTACCGATTTCAGCAGCTCGGCAGCAGGGCGTGCAACCAATGTAAAGAACGCGTGCAGCCTGATAAACGGCAGTGTCATATATCCGGGTGAGCAGTTCTCGGTTTACGAGGCTATCAGCCCTATCACAACTGACAACGGCTATCAGATAGCAGGCGCATATGAGAACGGTCAGGTAGTTGACTCGGTAGGTGGAGGTGTGTGTCAGGTTGCGACCACTCTCTACAATGCGGTTATAAGGGCTGAGCTTGACATAGTGCAGCGCTACAACCATTCCATGATAGTAAGCTATGTAAAGCCATCTGACGATGCGGCAATTGCAGGAACCTACAAGGATCTTAAGTTTAAAAATAATCTGGACAATCCGGTGTATATAGATGGCTATTGCAGTGGTGGAGTCATCACATTCAATGTGTACGGAGTGGAGACGAGACCGGCAAACAGGGAAATTTCCTTCAGGAGTGAGACGATTTCCGAGGAGGATCCGGTCACGCAGTTTAAGTTTGATGCAGGTCAGCCGGTCGGTTATTTCAACACCGAGCAGTCTGCGCACAAGGGAGTGACCGCAAGGCTATGGAAGACGGTCACAGTTGATGGAACAGTGCAGAGTGATGAGGTATTCAACAACAGCAAGTACAAGTCATCACCGAAAATCGTGACGGTTGGTACGGCAGGAGCATCAGCGGAGGTTGTTGCGCAGCTTCAGGCGGCAGCAGCGGCTAATGATGAGGGCTCGGTTAAATCTATTGCTGCGTCCGCGGCAGCAGCGGCTCAGGCACAGGCAGCACAGACTCAGACACAGGATCCGAATGCGGCAGGGCAGACACAGGGTGCGCAGACCCAGACTACAGATCCGAATGCAGCAGGGCAGACACAGGGCACGCAGCCGCAGCCGACAGACCAGAATGCAGCAGGGCAGGCACAGTAAATACACAGCATATTATTATTAGGAACAGGAAAACACATGAAAAACGGTAAAATATCAGAGTCGGTTTTAAAGCGCTCTGTCTTAAAACAACTTCATACCAAAAGCGACAGAATACTTTTTAAACCGGCAGTAGGTGAGGACTGTGCGGTGATTTCCATGCAGGCAGGTGGCCAAACCAAGTTGGTTACTGCTACTCAGACGTTCATGCTTGATGTATCGGATAAGCATGTGCGTGCTAACTGCGCAGTTTATGATGCATTGAACAATATTTATGCCATGGGGGCAGGTCCTATTGGGATAGAGATGGCACTGCTTGTACCTACCACAGAAAACGAAGCCGTGCTTCGCGAGACGGTGAGAGCGATTGATACTGTATGTGAGGAAGCAGGCATTGTGGTGCTTGGCGGACATACACAGGTGAGCCGTGCGGTGAAGAATATCGTGGTGACAGTTACAGCAATAGGTGAGGCCTATGAGCAGGCACTTACACCATCATCGGCAGCAGCACCGGGCATGGACGTAATAGTGACAGGCTATGTGGGGCTTGAGGGCACAGCAATTCTTGCAAATGAGAAAAGAGCCGAGCTTGAAACGAGATTTTCCAAGGCATTTATAGATAAATCAGCAGCATATATAGACCATATTTCCACCGCAATGGAGGCTGCATCCGCGATTGGCGCCGGTGTGGCGGCAATCCATGACGCTTCGCAGGGAGGCATCTTTGGAGCACTCTGGGATATGGCAGAGGCTTCGGGAATTGGTCTTGACATCGATTTAAAGAAGCTCCCTATCAGGCAGGATACGATTGAAATAAGTGAATTTTTTGACATAAACCCGTATAAGCTTTTGTCAGGAGGAAGTCTGATAATCATAGCTGCAGATGGTACCCGCGTGGTCAGAGAGCTTGAGAAAACAGGACAAAATGCTGTTATAGTCGGTGCCACAACCGATTCAAACGACAGAGTGCTGATTTCCGGCGAGGAGAGACGATTTTTGGAGACTGCCCAGACTGACGAGATATACAAGGTTTTCAACTAATATATTTGAATCAGGAGAATATATATCATGAGAGAAAAGATATTAACATTTATAGAGAAAAACAGCAGGATAAACCTGAAGGAGCTTGCAATCATGCTTGGTGTGGATGAGGCAAGTGTGGCAAACGAGATTGCTGCTATGGAGCAGGAGAATGTCATCTGCGGATATCACACACTGATAGACTGGGACAAGGCAGGCCTTGAGAAGGTCACAGCCATGATAGAGGTCAGAGTGACACCACAGCGCGGCATGGGCTTCGACAAGATTGCCGAGCGTATATACAATTATCCTGAGGTGAAGTCTGTATACCTTATCTCAGGCGGCTTCGACCTCATGGTCACACTCGAGGGCAAGACTCTGCGCGAGGTATCACAGTTTGTGACAGATAAGCTTTCTACACTGGATCAGGTGCTTTCGACAAAGACAAACTTTATTCTGAAGAAATACAAGGACCATGGAACTATCATGGCGGCACCTGTCAAATCCGATGAAAGGGGAATTATGTCATAATGAGAGACCCTTTATCCAGTACCATAAAGACTATACAGCCATCGGGCATCCGTAAGTTTTTTGATATAGTGAGCGAGATGAAGGATGCGATTTCGCTCGGAGTAGGTGAGCCTGATTTTGACACACCGTGGCATATCAGGGATGAGGGCATATATTCCCTTGAAAAGGGACGCACCTTCTACACCTCAAATGCCGGACTCAAGGAGTTAAAGGTTGAGATTGCAAGATATCTCGACAGAAGATACGGCATGACATATGATTACAACAAAGAGATCATGGTAACTGTCGGTGGCAGCGAGGCTATAGATATCGCACTGCGCGCCATGCTCGATGCGGGAGATGAGGTGATTATCCCGCAGCCAAGCTATGTTTCATATGTGCCATGTACTGTGCTGGCAGGTGGCACACCTGTGATTGTGGAGCTCAAGGAGGAAAATGATTTCAGGCTGACAGCCGAGGAGCTTGAGGCTGTTATCACTCCAAAGACAAAGATACTTATCATGCCTTTCCCTAATAACCCTACAGGCGCTATCATGGAAAAAGCAGACCTTGAAGCAATCGTTCAGGTGGTTAAGGAGCATGATCTGTTTGTGATAAGTGACGAGATTTATTCGGAGCTTACATACGTGGATAAGCATGTGTCTATAGCATCGTTTCCGGGAATGAAGGAGCGAACAGTGCTCATAAACGGTTTTTCCAAGGCTTATGCCATGACAGGCTGGAGGCTTGGATATGCATGTGCACCTGAGACCATTTTAAAGCAGATGCTAAAGATTCATCAGTTTGCAATCATGTGTGCGCCGACCACGAGCCAGTATGCAGCTGTCGAGGCTATGAAAAACGGCGATGAGGATGTTGCACAGATGAGGGAGGAATACAACGGCCGCAGACGCTATGTGCTTCACCGCTTTAAGGAGATGGGGCTTAAGTGCTTTGAGCCTTTCGGGGCTTTTTATGCGTTCCCAAGCATCAAGGAGTTTGGCATGACCTCCGATGAGTTTGCCACAAAGCTTCTAAACAGCAAGAAGATTGCCGTGGTTCCGGGAACTGCATTCGGAGAGTGCGGTGAGGGCTTTTTACGTATATCATATGCATATTCGCTTGATGATTTAAAGGAGGCGCTCGGCCGCATTGAGGAGTTTGTCACAGAGCTTCGCGCCGGGATGGATAAAAAATAGTTTAAATTGACAGGAGACAAAATGGCAAAGCTGAACATAGTGTTACATGAGCCGGAAATTCCGGCAAATACAGGAAATATCGGAAGAACCTGCGTCGCGACAGGCACGAGGCTTCATCTTATAGAGCCGCTTGGATTCTCACTTTCAGAGAAGGCACTAAAGAGAGCCGGAATGGATTACTGGAAGGACCTCGACGTTACCACGTATGTGGACTGGGAGGATTTCCTTGAGAAAAATCCGGGCGCAAAGATATATTATGCGACAACAAAGGGCAGACATGTGTACTCTGATGCTCATTTTGAGCCCGACTGCTATATTATGTTTGGCAAGGAAAGCGCAGGCATTCCGGAGGAGATACTAAAGGAGCATCCGGATGAGTGCATCAGGATACCGATGATAGGTGAGACAAGGTCACTTAATCTGTCAAATTCAGTAGCTATCGTGCTCTACGAGGCATTGAGACAGAATAATTTTGATCATATGAGGCTTGAGGGAGAGCTTCATCACCTGAGCTGGGATGACTAAATCAAGCGGCAAAGCGCATATTTTTGGCAGCTATTTGGGCTTTAACAGCTATGATAATTGTAAATACGGTAGATTTTTAGGAAAAAGAAATGGGCATAATTAAAACAAGCAAATTAGTACATGAATTTATACGAAGAGACGAGGAAGGCAATGTAGAGTCAATCACTACAGCACTCGACAACGTAAACCTCGACATAAAAGAGGGACAGTTTATTGCAATCCTCGGTCACAATGGTTCAGGAAAATCAACTCTTGCAAAGCATATCAATGCACTTCTTGCGCCGAGCGACGGCACCATATGGGTGGATGGCATGGATGTGTCAAAGGAAGAGAATGTCATACCTGTCAGGAAAAGTGCAGGTATGGTTTTCCAGAATCCCGACAATCAGATTATCGCCAATGTCGTGGAGGAGGATGTGGGCTTTGGACCTGAGAATATCGGTGTGCCGACAGATGAAATCTGGCAGCGCGTGGACTATGCGCTAAGGGCTGTCGGTATGACAAAGTACCGCACACATTCACCGAACAAGCTCTCCGGAGGACAGAAGCAGCGTGTGGCAATCGCGGGAGTTGTGGCAATGGAGCCAAAATGCATAGTATTTGACGAGCCTACAGCCATGCTTGACCCAAACGGCCGCAAGGAGGTCATAGCCACAGCACATGAGCTCAATAAGAAAAAGGGCGTGACCATTATTCTCATCACCCATTACATGGAGGAGGTGGTCGGCGCAGACCATGTCTATGTCATGGAAAAGGGCAAGGTGGTCATGGATGGCACACCGCGTGAGATTTTTTCAAGGGTGGACGAGCTGAAGGAGCACAGGCTTGATGTGCCGCAGGTGACACTGGTAGCCGATGAGCTCAAAAAGGCAGGGCTTGATATCCCTGATGGAATCCTGACGAGAGAAGAACTTGTAAATGCGCTTGTTGCGCTGAAAAACAGATAGGCGGGAGAAAATATGTCAATAATTCTAGATCACATAAACTATTGCTACAGTGCCGACTCAGCCTACAAGGTGCAGGCACTTAAGGATGTAAGCCTTGAGATAAATGATGGAGAGTTTATTGGAATAATCGGTCACACCGGTTCGGGAAAATCCACACTTATCCAGCATATGAACGGCCTTTTGAAGGCGACAAGCGGTCATATATACTACAATGGACAGGATATATATGATAATGATTATGATTTAAGCAAGCTGCGTCACAAGGTGGGGATGGTGTTCCAGTATCCGGAGCATCAGCTTTTTGAGACAACCAACTTTGAGGATGTATGCTTTGGACCGAAAAATCAGGGGCTCGATAGAAAAACAGTGGAGCTAAGAGCCTATGAGGCACTGCAGAATGTACATTTTCCGGAGGATCTCTACTATCAGCCGCCATTTGATTTGTCCGGAGGACAAAAAAGGCGTGTAGCCATAGCAGGAGTACTTGCAATGCACCCTGACGTACTCATACTCGATGAGCCGACAGCGGGACTGGATCCTGCGGGCAGAGATGAGATACTGGGACTGCTTTTACAGATGAAAAAGGATCTGGGTATCACAATCATACTCGTATCACACAGCATGGAGGATGTTGCGGAGTATGTGGACCGCATCATTGTTATGAATTCAGGAGAGGTGATGTTTGACGGAGTGCCGAAGGAGGTATTCTCACACTACAAGGAGCTCGAGGCAGTCGGACTTGCAGCACCGCAGGTCACATATCTGATGCATGATCTGGCGGAAAAGGGCATACCGGTTGACCTTTCGGCGACGACAGTTGCGGAGGCGAGGGACTCAATACTAAAAGCCTTTAAATAGCTCACCAATGCCGACATTTTGATACAAATTATGAGGAAGGAATACAAAAATGATTCGTGATATTACCATAGGCCAGTATTATCCGGCTCAGTCGCCAATACATAAACTGGACCCAAGAGTAAAGCTTTTCGCAACACTTATATATATTATTGCGCTGTTTTCCTACAAGGGAATAGCCGGTGTGCTGTTTATAGTTGCCGCGCTTGCCGCAGTTATAAAGATATCAAAGGTGCCCTTTAAGTTCATGGTAAAGGGACTCAAATCCATTATAATACTGCTGCTTTTTACAGCATGCTTCAGCGTGTTTTTCACACAGGGAGAGTACACAATCTGGGAGTACGGTATACTGCACATTTCTGATACCGGACTGATAAATGCAGCAACCATGATGATACGACTTGTGCTGCTCATTATAGGAACCTCGCTCATGACACTCACCACCACACCAAACCAGCTCACGGACGGTCTTGAAAAATCACTGGGCTTTTTAAACAAAATACATGTTCCGGTGCATGCGATAGCCATGATGATGTCGATAGCGCTTCGTTTTATTCCAATCCTTATTGAGGAGACGGACAAAATAATGAAAGCACAGATGGCAAGAGGAGCTGATTTTGAGCATGGAAATATCATAAAAAGAGCAAAGAGCATGGTGCCTCTTTTAGTGCCGCTTTTCGTATCGGCCTTCAGGCGTGCGGATGACCTCGCAATGGCCATGGAGGCCAGATGCTACAATGGTGGAGAGGGCAGGACAAAGATGAAGCCGCTCGTATATGAAAAGGATGATAAAATAGCATATCTTTTCATATTTGCGTTTTTAGCGGTTGTGATAGTGCTTAGAATCCTTCTGCCGGTGAATCTGGGCAATCTTATTTTCAGATAGTGAAATAGGTAGTGCAGGCAAAACAGGAGAGATATATGCGTGTAAAAATGATTGTAGCCTACGATGGCACAAATTACTGCGGCTGGCAGATACAGCCAAACGGCATAACAATTGAGCAGGTATTAAACGAGCACCTGAGCCGCCTGTTAAAGGAGGATATAAAGGTGACAGGAGCAAGCCGCACCGATGCGGGAGTGCATTCACTTGGAAATGTGTGTATGTTTGACACCAATACCCGCATGCCGGCGGAAAAGATATCGTATGCACTGAATCAGAAGCTGCCGGAGGATATAGTGGTGGTCGATTCCTGTGAGGTAAGCGATGATTTTCATCCACGCTTCTCAAAGAGCCGTAAAACCTATGAATACCGCATTTTAAATGCGAGGTTCAGAAATCCGACACGCAGGCTTGACACATATTTCTATCATTATCCGCTTGACACAGAAAAGATGAGTGAGGCTGCAAAATATCTCATAGGAGAGCATGATTTTGCAAGCTTCTGCTCGGCAAACTCGCAGGCACAGACCACAGTCCGCACGATATATGACTGTACGGTGTCAAAGGCCGGTGACATCATCACAATACGTGTGACAGGAAACGGCTTTTTGTACAATATGGTGCGCATAATCGCAGGAACACTTGTGAAGATAGGTGGAAGCGATATGCCGGCCGATGCGATGAAGGACATAATAGCCGCAACAGACAGGGCAGCAGCAGGTCCTACAGCCCCGGCCCATGGGCTTACAATGATAGGACTCAAGTACGAGTAACAGCTTTAGATTTTTAATATTATATTAAGATTTTTGGAATATCAGTTTTTAGCTTCAATAATAGGCTATAATGTCGTTACAGTTAATACACGGTACGGTAAAAAGAAGCTTGGAGATGAAGACGGTTATGAGATTTACAAAAGTAAAAGAGAAAATTATAAAAAATAAACCCATAAACAGCACAGACGAAGGAAAAGGCAGACATCGTAAGGTAATCCGTATAGGAGCGTTTGCCCTGGTATTTGTCGTGCTGTTTTCGTTTGTCTCGACATTTTTTAAGATGACGGATGCTGTCAATATTGCGACTATAGAGGGGTTTTACAAGGAGCCGAAGAACACAATTGATGTGATGATGATAGGAGCCAGCGAGGTATACGCTGATTACAGCGCAACCGAGGCCTGGAAGAATTATGGATACACATCATACTCGCTTGGGGTATCAGGAGTGCCCGGCAGCCTGTACAAATCAATGCTCAGAGAAGCTCTCACCAGACAGCATCCGAAGGTTGTGGTTTTTGAAGTGAATGGCTTTTTACAAAATGACAGCTATTACGAAAGGACGGTAAAGCTGCATAGCTGGATAGACAATATCCATAATGAGGAAAACAGGCTTGATACAATAAAAGAGATTGTGCCAAAGGATGAGCAGGATAACTTTAGAAACCCTTTAAAGCTATATCACAGCAATTGGAAGGATATTGACAAATGTGCACACACCTTTGCCACAAGAGTTGGAATGTATTTTGCAAAAACATCATGCATGAAGGGATTTTCATCTATTGCAAAATATTCCGATTGCCCATCAGGCAAGCAGAAAAAGCTCTACTTTACCGACAAGAGCAGAGCGTATATGACTGATCTGCTTGAGTATTGTAAAGCACAGGGGGTGGAAAAGGTGCTTTTTGCGAGGTTCCCTCATGAGAAGAAGGTAAAGAATCCGCAGGTGCTTTGCGACGTGAAGGAGCTGGTGGAGTCTTATGGCTATGATTTTGCAAGCTTTGAAGGAGATAAGAAACTTATCGGAATCAATGAGAGGGATGATTTCTACAATTCAGAGCATCTGAATATAAATGGAAGCCTCAAATTCACTGCATTTATGGGAAAATATCTGTCTGATAATTACAGGCTTAATGCAGACCACTCACCGGAGATTCAGAGTGCATGGGGCGAGTGCGCAAGGCGCGCTGACAAGGTGATAAGTGCCTGCGCAAAGGATACGGATCTGAGTCTGGGCAATCATTATTTTGAGATGTCCGTTTATCTGCCTTATAATTTTTCGTCAAACCTTGCGACAAATAAGGTAGCAGATACGAACAACGATGCAAAGCCTGCAAAGGAGTTAAATACCCCGGTTAAAAAATAGCATGATATTGTATGGACTTTAAAATAAATACTGCCAGTCAATTAAAGTATGTCTGGCAGTATTACATTAGAAAATAGATTTGGAGTAAATAAAATGGAACTCATTTCATTAAAATATGCGATATTTGTAATAGCATTGCTTGTACTATATTATTGCTTTCCGAAGAAATATCGCTGGTATGTGCTTCTGGCAGGAAGCATGGCATACTATGTGATTATATGTAAGTGGTATGTGCTTTTTATCATTTTTACAATATGCACCACCTATGGCTCAACAATATGGATTGACAAGCTGCTAAAGGAGCAGAATGCCATCGTAAAAAGCCATAAGGAGGACTGGGACAGGCAGACCAGAAAGGAATACAAGGAAAAGGGCAGAAAAAAGAGAGTGGCAGTCATGCTTTTTGCGCTGCTTTGCAATTTCGGCATATTGGCATTTCTTAAATATTTACCATATGCGGGCGAGCTTGGACTTTTGCTTCCGCTTGGCATATCCTTCTACACCTTCCAGTCCATGGGCTATGTGATGGATGTATACAGGGAAATTGTCGAGCCGGAAAAGAATTTCCTTAAGGTAGCGCTGTTTGTATCATTTTTCCCACAGATAATACAGGGACCGATTGCGATATATGATAAGCTTGCGGGACAGCTTTACGAGGGACATTCCCTCAGGCTTGAAAATCTGCAAAAGGGTGCGCTTCTGGTGCTCTGGGGAGTCATGAAAAAGCTTGTGATAGCAGACCGTGCGGTAAATATCATCAATTTTGTGATGGATAAGCCGATGGATTTTTCGGGCACCTATGTATTTTTTGCGGCAGTAGTGTATGCGCTGCAGCTATATGCGGATTTCTCGGGAGGAATCGATATAGTGCGTGGTATTGCGGAGATGTTTGGCATAACGATGTCAACAAACTTCAATCATCCGTATTTTTCGCGCTCGCTCACTGAGTACTGGCACCGCTGGCATATGACTCTTGGAGACTGGTGCAGAAACTATATCTTCTACCCGCTTTCAATCTCAAAGCGTTTCCTGAACTTTGGCAAATGGCTAAAGCCGAGATTTGGTGCGCATATCAGTAAGGTGCTGCCGGGCTGCATCGCGAGTGTCATCACATTTATCGTCATCGGAGTATGGCACGGTGCCAATATGAAATACCTGTATTTCGGACTCTGGAATGGCATTGTCATCATGCTTGCAGAGCTTTTTGCTCCGGTAAACAAAAAGGTGTCAGGCGGCTTTTTTAAGCTGACCGGCCTAATGGAAAAGGGCATATTTGCAACAATTGTATCAGTGCTTTGGACCTTTATGCTCATACTGGTAGGCTACTATTTTGACATAGCAGCAAATGCGTCGACAGCATTTCACATGCTTTTTAAATCAGTCACGGATTTCCATATCAGCGAGCTTGAAATAAACAACATCATTTTGAATCTCGGAGCATGTGGACTGGACCAGTACGATATACTTTTACTTATAATATGTACGCTGCTGTGGTTCTTTATCAGCTTCGTTGAGGAAAATAAAAAGCTCGACATGCGCGATTTCATACTTTCAAGAAAGCTGCCGCTTCGCTGGGCGATAATATATCTTGGCATCTTTATAGTAATAATATTCGGTTACTACGGACCGGGAGTGAATCCGGCTGATTTTGTATATATGCAGTTTTAAAATAAAAGTTTAAAGAAAAAGTATAAACATAAAGAAAAAACTTAAAGACAAAGTTTAAATAAAAAGTTTAAAGAAAAAGCCGGAAATAAGGGTAAAAAACACTTGACAACAGCCGGTTACGCAAGTATAATATCTAGGTCTGTAAAAGTAGATAAATGGAAGCCAAAGCCCCGGCAACCATTTAGTATAGATAATGATAGTCATCTGAGATGGAACAGAGGACTATAAGATGTCAAAAAGGAAGTGGCGTCCGGACATACGCGATTTCAAGAGGCATCGGCATTAAAAGTAATCGAATCATTTAAGGAGGAAAACCGATGAAAACATTTATGGCTAGTCCTGCTACAATCGACAGAAAATGGTACGTAGTAGACGCTGAAGGTAAGACATTAGGACGTTTAGCATCAGAAGTTGCTAAAGTATTAAGAGGAAAGAATAAAGCAATCTTTACACCACACATTGACACAGGTGATTATGTAATCGTTGTCAATGCTGACAAGGTTAAGGTTACTGGTAAGAAATTAGACCAGAAGATTTACTATCATCACTCAGATTATATCGGTGGTATGAAAGAGACAACATTAAGAGAGATGATGAACAAGCACCCAGAGCGTGTTATCGAGTACGCTGTAAAGGGAATGCTTCCAAAGGGACCTCTTGGACGTCAGATGTATACAAAGTTATTCGTATACGCTGGACCAGATCACAAACATGCAGCTCAGAAGCCTGAGACATTAGAGTTTTAATAGGAGGTAAAGTAAATTGGCTACTACAAAGTATTACGGAACAGGAAGAAGAAAATCATCTGTTGCTAGAGTATATTTAGTACCTGGAACAGGAAAGATTACAATCAATAAAAGAGATATCGATGAGTACCTTGGTCTTGAGACATTAAAGGTAGTTGTTCGCCAGCCATTAGTTGCAACTGAGACAGTTGACAAGTTCGACGTTTTAGTTAACGTTCGTGGTGGTGGATACACAGGACAGGCCGGAGCAATCCGTCACGGAATCGCTCGTGCACTCCTTCAGGTAGATTCAGAGTACAGACCAGTTCTTAAGTCTGCTGGATTCTTAACACGTGATCCACGTATGAAAGAGCGTAAGAAACCAGGTCTCAAAGCAGCTCGTAGAGCTCCTCAGTTCTCAAAGAGATAATCATTTGGAACAAAAAAAGACATACAAAACCCCAGAAACCGCGTGTTTCTGGGGTTTTTCTTTACCCATTGATTTCTCTCGGACGTCCAGATATGTGGTGGGAATTTTTGTGAAATATTTTTGTACACTAGATAATCACATAATTGAGATTATTTCTTTTTTAGCCATACCAAGGAAAAATCTGTGGTACAATATGGAAAAATATTATTGATATACAGGGATAGCATTGTGAGTATCCGTACCGGAGGAAATTGGATATGCAAAATATATTAGTTGTCGAAGATGATTATGATTTGAATCAGGCAATCTGTTATTGCTTAAAAAAATCAGGATATGGTGTTTATGGTGTGACTTTTATGGAGAAAGGAAAGCAAATTTTTAGTGATAATCAAATAGATATGGTTCTTTTGGATGTGAATCTTCCGGATGGAGAAGGCTTCTCTTTTTGCCGGTGGGTAAAAGAGCAAAAAGAGGTTCCGGTGATTTACCTGACAGCCAGAGATATGGAGGAGGATGCTCTGATAGGATATGAATCCGGAGCTGAGGACTATATTACAAAACCATTTTCAATAAAAATTTTACTCAAAAAAATAGATGTTATTTTAAAAAGAACTGCTTCGGTCAATCGACTGATTTTTGTAGATGAGAATATATATATAGATTTGGATAATGCGAGAATGACAGTAAAAGGTCAGGAATGTCCCATCACACCGACAGAGTGGCGTCTGCTTCGTCAATTTCTTATGAATCGCAGACAGCTTCTGACGTATGAACTGTTGTTGGAGCGGTTATGGGACAGTGGAGGACAGTTTGTGGACAAGCACGCACTGGCGGTGAATGTGAATCGTCTGAGAGGAAAAATTGAAGATGAGAATCATAAGTATATTTCTAATGTATATGGGATGGGATATCAATGGATTGTTTGATGTGGATTGTAATAGGAAGTTTGTTTGTGGCAGTATTAGTTTTGTTATGGAGAAACCATCGGATAACAAAAGAAGTGGAAGTTTTTGCTGAAAAGATAGAAGAGACGTTGGATTCAATTGTGACAGGAAAAGAATGGAATTTAGAAGAGGAATTGGAAGATAGTCTTTGGGGGAGAATGGGAACGCAATTAGCGAAAGCCCGGAACGTATTTAGGAAAAAAGAAGAAGACAGTTTTCGTGAGAAGGAAAGAGTAAAGGGATTGATTTCTGATATATCCCATCAGACAAGGACTCCTGTTGCCAATATAAAACTATACCTGGAACTTCTTGAGGATGAGGAACTTTCGCAAAATGGTCAGGATTTTTTGGAAAAAATTAAAGGGCAGATGGAAAAAATAAATTTTTTAATGCAGAGTATGGTAAAAATGTCAAGAATTGAAACAGGAATTCTGCAAATACACAGGGAAGACAAAAATCTATACGAAACAATTCGCCACGCAGTTGCCGATATAGTTCAAGAAGCGGTGTTGAAGAGGATTGATTTATATGTCAACTGTGAAGAAAATATTATGATTTGTCATGATAGCAAATGGACAGAGGAAGCAATTTATAATGTTCTGGATAATGCAATCAAGTATACCGAGCCAGGTGGAAAAATCCACATTCAGACAGAAAGACAAGAATTATTTATTAAGATTAGTATTTCCGATACTGGAAAAGGAATTGCTCTGGAGAGGCAGGCAGAAATCTTTACAAGATTTTACCGCGAGCCGGAAGTTCATGATAAACCAGGAGTTGGGATCGGATTATATCTTGCAAGAACAATCATGGAGCTTCAGAAGGGGTATATAGAAGTACAGTCGGAAATAGGAGAAGGAGCGAGTTTCCATCTGTATTTTCCGGTGAAAAAATCGTAACATAATCCATGAGGATTGTTACAATCTTGTGATAATTGAGAATTGAGACAGGTTTGTGATTATTAGGAGATATTCTATAGAATATCAAAAGAAGGAGGCAAACCAATGGAAAAATACATTGTAGAGACAAGAAACTTAAAAAAATACTATCAAATGGGTGAAAATATGGTAAAGGCATTGGATGGCGTAGATTTTCGTGTGGAAGATCAGGAATTCGTTGCTATTATCGGAAAAAGCGGATCCGGGAAAAGTACACTTTTGCATATGTTGGGTGGCTTGGATGTGCCAACAGAAGGGGAAGTGGTGGTAGAGGGGAAGCGTCTTCTGTGGATGAAAAAAGAACAGCTTGCTATATTCCGCAGAAGAAAGATTGGGTTTATATTTCAAAATTATAATCTTGTCCCGGATTTGAATGTATATGAGAATGTCATTCTTCCGGTTGAACTGGATGGAAGAAAAGTCGATGAGGAATATGTGGATGGGATACTGGAACTTTTAGGGTTGACAGAGAAGAGGGAAGCTCTTCCTGGAACATTATCTGGTGGACAGCAGCAGAGGGCTGCAATTGCCAGAGCGCTTGCGGCGAAGCCCGCCATTATTCTGGCTGATGAACCAACAGGAAATTTGGATTCGGTTACCAGCCATGATGTACTTGGACTTTTGAAAATGGCAGCAAAACAGTTCAGTCAGACATTGATTTTGATCACGCATGATAGAGATATTGCACAGCTTGCAGATCGTATCGTACATATTGAGGACGGAAAGATTGTAGGAGATACCAGGAAAGGAAGTGATTCCTATGCTTAAGAATCCTAATCAGAAAGTGATTAAAAGAATGGCATGGAATGCTATAAAAGTAAACAGGAGAAAGACCATTACGTTGTTCCTTGCGGTTCTTCTTTCTTCTTTTTTGGTATTCACAATATTCACAGTTGGAGATTCTTATTTTAGACTTCAGAAAATTCAGAACATCCGTATGTCAGGAGCTGAATTTGATGCGATAATGTATGGAGTGACGGATGAACAGCGACAAATGTGTGAGAACAACCCGGATATTGTTTTGACTGGTACGGCGGGAGTTTGTGGATGGGTAGAAAAAACAGAACAGGATTCCACACCTAATGTGGGTTTGATATGGGTAGATGATGGATATTGGACACAAATGATGGAGCCGGTCAGAGAAAAGCTGGAAGGAAGATATCCGACAGCTTTGGATGAGATAATGGTAACAAAATCCGCTTTAAAAGAATGTGGTTATAAAGATCTTGAGGTAGGTGATACCCTTGCTATGTCTTACGGAACACAGAAGGGAATCTTTACAGGAACTTTTCGTATTAGTGGAATCTGGGACGGATATGGACCAAAGAAACAGTTTTTTGTCTCGAAAGAATTCTATGATCAATCGGGCTGGAAGCTTTCTGAGGCATCTTCCGGTCGTTACTTTATAGATTTTAAGCAAAAAATAATGACAAAAACACAACAGAATGCTTTTATCGAAAGTATGAACCTTGGAAAGCAGCAGAATCTTTTCTTTATGGGTGATCTTGGCGCATCTGTTCAGATCTTGGCTGGCATTATTGGCTTGATTGCAATCACCTGTTTGTGTGCGTATCTGCTTATTTATAATATCATGTATCTTTCCGTAGCTGGAAAAGTTCGTTATTATGGGCTGCTTCAAACAGTCGGAATGACTGAAAAGCAGGTGAAAAAGATGATGAGGGACCAGATGTTTCTAATAGGATCTGCGGGGACAGTAATAGGATGTCTGTCAGGTGGACTGGTATCCTTTTTCCTGATTCCAGTTGTAGTAAAATCACTTGGAATCAAAAGTGGTTATGTTGGAGCAGATATGATTCGTTTTCATCCGGCAGTTCTGCTGGCAACCATCTTACTGGTTGGAGTTACCATCTTTCTGGCCAGCCAAAAACCGGCAAAAATGGCAGCAGATATTTCTCCAATGGAAGCGCTTGGTTATCGTCCGACCCACAAAATCGTAAAAGCAAGAAAAGCAGGGAAAAGTAAAGTAATAGCCAGACTTTCCTTGAGGCAGTTTACAAAGGATAAGAAAAGAACTGCGGTTGTACTGTTGTCTTTGGCAGCCAGTCTGTCTGTGTACCTTTGTATTGTGACCATGCTGGACAGTCAGGCAGCAAGAACCATAGTGTCAAATTATATGGATACGGATATGGTCATTCAAAATGATACGGCATGCAAAGAAAAATCAGAAGACAGAAGAGACGTTCTGGATGAATCTCTCGTGAAGTCGATCAAAGAAAATGCTGGAGTCTCTGAAGTACATTCTGTGGAATTTGCCGAGATTACAGTTCCATGGGAACCGGATTTTGCTGAAATGTGGATGAAAGAATTTTATGCAAAGTGGATGAGTGTTCCATATAGTCAGGATAGAGATGAGTATCAGAATCATCCTGAGAATTTTGGCTCATCTTTGATTGGAATCGATGAACAGGAATTTGATTATTTAAATAACAGCCTTGAACATCCGATAAATAAAGAGGATTTCCTTTGTGGAAAAGCATGTATTGTTTATCGAAATGGTTTGGATTTTGCAGATGCTGATATAATAGGAAAAAATGTAACATGTGCGTTGTATGAAGATCAGCAAACGACAAAAACTTTTGTTATAGAAGGAGTTACGGATGAGAATTATTATACGGCACTTCTGGGATATCCACCGACTATTATAACCAGTGATCAGGTGGTGAATACATTTGCCAATAATCCCATTAGGCTAAAGACCGGCATCAAATATCACAAAGAATATGATAGAGATACAGAGCAGGAAATTTTGTCGTTATTAGAAGAAAATGACAATGCAAAAGATTTTTCCTGGGAATCCAAAATCGAAGATGCGGATGAGATTGAAAAAGCACAGGGCTATATGCCACAAGTGGGAATCGGGATTGTGTTGATTCTTGCTTTTATCGGAATTATGAACTATATGAACACTTTTGTAGTAAATGTGCAGAGTCGAATGACGGAGCTTTCGGTTATGGAGAGTATCGGGATGACTCCGAAGCAGCTTCTTGGAATGCTGGTCAGGGAAGGTATTCTCTATGTAGGCGGCGCATGGCTTGTTACACTAACAGTAGGACTGGGAGGAACGTATCTTCTGTATGAATCTATGAATTATCGGGGAATTGCGTTTTCAGTGCCAATACTTCCGTTTTTATTTACAGTAGGAATTAGTGTGCTGGCTTGCACTATGATTCCGGTGCTTACCTGGATAATTTTGGAAAAGGATGGAACTGTTGTTGAGAGAAGTAAGGGAGTTGAGTGATATTGAAGCAACGCACCATAATGGTGACACCATAATTTAAGGTGGTGCTTGATGTTGTTTTGTATTTAGGTGATACTATAATCACATCTGCAGATGATAAAATCAAAATAAAAGGAGCAGATTTGATATGGTCGAATTTGGCGAACAACTAAGAAGAGCAAGAGAAGGTAAGGGAATGACTCAACAATCTCTTGCAGAGCAATTATACGTAACAAGGCAGTCTGTTTCCAGATGGGAATGTGGTGACAGATATCCTGATTTGCTTACAACAAAGAAAATATCTCAGATTCTGGATGTAAGTCTTGACGATCTACTGGCTGGAAAAGATATGGTAAAATTGGTAGAAAGAAATCCTGTAATAGAAAAAAAGAGTGCAAATTATATAATGATTGCTCTCTATGCGTTTATTGTATTCTTATTCTTAATTACAATAATTGATATGATAATTAGGTTTCCGCTGCAATCACAGGCAGTTGATTACAGTGATATTCAGCTTATTGTGATTAATATATTGGGAATAATCATTCAGATTGTATTTTTTACTTATGGATTATATCAAGCTGTAAAGGGCACATTATCTCCCAAAAGGATGGGTGTTGTTATTGTAGCGTATTTTGGTGCAATGTGTATAACAGGATCTGAAAATATTATTAGATATGCAACATGGCAACTTGTTTGTGTTGGAATTGCTTTAATAATTCCAAGCATCATAGGTGCTATTGCATCCTTTTACTATTTTATACGTTGTAAGAATGATAAGATATGGTCGCGTTTGATTTCGGTGGCAGCAATCTGGGGAATTATCCGAATTGTAATCAATAATTATCAGATGATTAGGTATGCAGAACAGTATTTGTCAATGAACACCACAGTAAGATTAGTATTACAAATGGCCATCTATGGATTGATTCTATATCAAACATTTACGTTGACCAAGAAGCGAAAGAATGCTATAGAGATTAGCAATACAGAAAAGCAAAAAAATTTGATTGACTAAAAACCGTAGTCACAATATAATATATGTAGGAGAGAAGCCTGCGTAAGCGAAGTAAAAGTAGACGGGACAGCCTACTTCCTGATTGGGGGCAAATAATAGCCATTGAAGATTGACCGGTGTATTCCGATTCGCTGTCCATATTAAGAGATTAGGCGTCTGTGAAATATCAGACGCTTTTCTTTTACATGAGAATATGGAAAGATTTCTAAAACGAAATTCTTTGAAGAAATCGAAAACGGACTTGATTTAGATTCCTTCATGGAGAATAAAAAACTAAAAAAGCGTTTGAATGATTTTAAACATAGAATTCGGATGTTTGGATGTATATATCAGATCATGAAAGATGAGGAATTGTTTTATATTAAAGACAAACAACTTAAGGATAGTTCCGTAAAAGCTGATTATATTAAATATGCTCTGATCGATAACAAGGGAGCTTTGCCATCAAGACAGTTAAAGTTGATTTTAGCGTGGTGTGTGTTACATCAAGATGAGTTGATGCAGAATTGGAAATTATCAAAAGATGGAAAGCCGTTAAATAGAATTAATCCACTTGTATAGGAGGTGTTTGTCTATGTTTCCGAAGGTAGTTCAGGTAGTACCTATGAAAGACTACACAGTATATGTGTATTTTGAAGATGGAAAAATCGTATGTTATGATATGAAAAAAATGTTTTCGAGAAAGTCTTGGAACTACTTTATTTCCATATAGAAAGGAAGTACCAAAGACACTTATTTTTGCGAAAACTGATAGTCATGCAGATGACATTATTCAGATTGTTCGTGAAGAATTTGGTATGGGAAATGAGTTCTGTCAAAAGATTACATACGGAGCAGATGATCCAGAGGCTGCACTTAGTTCGTTCAGAAATGATTACAATCCAAGAATAGCTGTTACCGTTGATATGATTGCAACAGGAACAGATGTAAAACCTATATGGCAAAATTAGAAATGAAAAATATAGATATATAGCAGGACAAACAACGTTGTTCCCAGAAGAGGTAGATCAATATAATTCGAATTTAGTCAAGGAGATTATTAACAATTGTATTGCTCATTCTGACTATCGCTTACGTGGAAAGATAAATGTTGAGGAATATGAAGACCGTCTTGTATTTATCAACGAAGGTGCATTTATTCCGGAAACAGTAGAGCAGGCATTAGAACCAGGATACAAGCCACCTTATTATAGAAATGCATTTTTATGTAATGCAGTGGTTAATATGTACATGATAGATACCAACTCAATGGGAATTCTAATGATTTATGAGATACAGAAAGATAAATGTTTTCCGTTACCAACATTTGATTTGGAAACACCAAATAGAGTAATCGTAACGGTGTATGGTAAAGTTATGGATTCGAATTATACGCAGTTACTTCATGCTAATGGTGATTTGGACTTAAGGACTGTTTTCCTGCTAGACCAAGTTCAAAAAAAGAAGACTATTTCAAAAGATGATTTTAGTCAACTTAAGTCAAGGAATTTAGTCGAGGGAAGATATCCAAACATATTTGTTTCATACAAAGTAGCAAAGGCTGTTGGGAATAAGGCAACTTATGTTAGACAGAAGGGATTGGATGAAGAAGTATGTATGCAGTTTATTTTGTCTACATTAAAGCTTGGCCCGGCAAAGAAAGCAGACCTTTTTGCGGTGCTTAAGGATGCACTACCTGATGTATTAACTGAAGAACAAAAGTCAAAGAAATTGTCGAATTTACTTCAGAAAATGAAAAAAGCCAGAATTATTGATGTGAAAGGTATTGCAGCAAACTCAGAATGGTATCTCTTGACTAAGGACTAATCTAAAGATACTTTAGCCAAGAAAAGTCAAGGATTTAGTCAAGGAAAGTTCTGGTTTAGTCAAGGATATACAGGGAGAGATAAAAATGAATTTAAAATATATTGAAACATTAAAAAGACATATCTCAACACATACGGCACGTTCTGCAGAAGATCGATCTGCAGTAAGCTATTTAGAAAGTGTTTTGAATCCCGCAGGAAGGATTAATACTTCTTTTGCAAGTGATGATAAGTGGCCTAATCATGATGGGATGTTTGAATATGTTTCGAATCCGGACAAATCTAGACGTCCAGAACAAAATTTTGTTGTACAAATCAAGGGAACACATGATTATACTGAAAGCGATGGAGTTATTTCATACAGTTTAAAGAGTTTGGCATTCCCTGCATATATAGCATATGAGGTTACTGCTGACCCAGGGATTTTATTTATTGTTCTTAACCCTGACGTAAGAGGGGAAAAACGTATATTCTGGAAGTATATGTCACCTTCATTTATAAAGACTATTAATTTTGAGCAATCAAGTGTAACGATCAAATTATATACAGAAGATGAAATCAAAGATACAGATGAAAGTATTGATCTGTTTTGTAACAAATTGGACCAAGTTGTAGATACTCATTTATTTTTAAGGAAGTTAGATAATAATTATCTGACAAAAGAAGATGCATTGAAAATTGTTCATTGCAGATGCAAAGAAATATCTATGGAAATTGAAAGTGTTAGTGAGCATCATGATTTACGTGATACTATATCAAGAAAGATTGTTAGAGCGTTATATGATTTATGTTATTCGGTATTAGTTTTAAATGCTGTAAAGCTTGGCTATACAGATATAAATCAAAAATTAGCATGGGAAGTTTCTCAGTTTAAATCTGAAACTAAGTATTTATACAATTTCTTGAGAGGATTAAAATATATTGGTATTCGAATACCTGAAGAAGGTCAATCGGAAAGATTGATGCTTAAATATTATAATTATCTATGGGAAATAAGAAAATTTTTGAAAATGAATTTTGGAATTGAAGTGTTGGATAATTTGTCAAAGTTTCCATTGGACATGGATACATTAGACGAAGAATATTATGAATTAGTTGCATCTAATATCGCAAGTGCTGATTTGACTCCCAAAATTGTAAGAGTTTCAAGATATTATATTCAAAAAACAGTTCCATTTTTTGTTAATGGAGAAAGATATTTTGAGATTACGCTTCAACTTGCAGGATTATATGCAACAAAATACAATAGGATAACCGTTTACAGTAAACAGTATATTTCAACAAGGTATTCAATCCAAATAGCTTATACGGAGGCAGAATTGGAGCTTTGGGGAATAAAAAATAAAATAAAGATATTAAATAATTGGAAAGTTGCAATTGATCCTGTTTGCTTAAATAAGTTGGCTAAAATGTTAATGCTACATACGAAGATTAATCGTAATTATGGAGAATATGATGCATTGATGAAATTTTTGACTGATACAGAGATGGATTTATTGCAAATTGTCAATTTAAGCGACGAAAGATTCAAACAGGTTTATGATCATATATATGGCTCAACGAAGACACATGATTTTGGAGAGGTTATTTTAAAGATACGAAATAATTATGCAAAGCCTTCAAACAAAGTGGGCAGGTATACTATTAGATATGTGCTGCTGAATCTGAGAGAAGAAATATTGGAGGCTCTATTGCCAAATCAATATAATAGCAGATCTTTGGATGAACTTTATATTACAAGCAAATGTTATCCATTTGAGCAAAAGCCGTTTATATCAAATTTAGCAGGGAAAAGAACAAGCAAAGGTGATATAAAAGATATTATCGAAATTGTGGATGACAGACGTAAAGTTGAAAGAGTACTACCATATTTAAAAATTGAGAAGTTGATTAGTGAAACCGGTGAATTATTTTTTGATAAAAAAATAATTGCAAGCGACGAAGCAATAAAGAAATATAATAGTGGATTAGATTTGTGGGAACGAAACAATGGATTTATGATAAACGAAAAGGAAGGTGTAGTATCCATTGATTCCTATGAAAGTACAACGTTTTTTATACTGAAAAGGTTATTGGATTTATCACATATTCCTAATAGAAAGCAGCAAAAGAGTAATGAGAAATATCTGAGGGAGTGCGGGATAGAGTTTGAAGATGAGCTAAAAAGGATTGCAATGAAATATCTTTTTGTATCGTCTCAAGTAATGTTGATATATGGCGCTGCCGGCACAGGTAAGACAACACTAATAAAATATATTTCTCAAATGATGAAGAAATCAAAAAAATTGTTTTTGACAAAAACACATACTGCCTTGCAAAATCTACAGAGGAGAGTGTGTGACGTGGGAGATAATGTACAGTTTTCCAGCATAGACAGTGTGACCAAAAGTAATGAGTCTGTGGATTTTGATATTGTATTTGTTGACGAATGTAGTACAATTGACAATCGAACAATGAAAGCACTTCTTGAAAAAATAGGTGAGGGTACTACACTTGTTTTATCTGGAGATATATATCAGATTGAATCGATTGATTTTGGAAATTGGTTTTATTATGCAAAGGATATTATTAGTACAAAGGGATCTAATATTGAACTTTTACATACTTGGAGAACGGATAAGGAAGAATTAAATAGTTTATGGGACGAGGTTCGCGAAAAAAGACCTATTATTACTGAGAAATTGTCAATGGATGGACCGTTTTCCGAAGATTTGGGCAAGGGTATATTTGATTTAGAAGATGATGAGGTTGTATTGTGCTTGAATTATGATGGGAAGTTTGGTTTAAATAATATGAATCAATACTTCCAAAATGCAAATACAAAAAGCGAAGAATTTTCATGGGCTGAATGGATTTTTAAAATTGGAGATAGAATTATTTTCCTAGATACTAGACGTTCATCATTGTTGTATAATAATTTAAAAGGAACAATAGTGAATATAGTAAAATCTGTCTCATCAATTGTATTTACAATAGATATCAAAACCTATTTGACGGAAGAACAATGTAAGCATGAATCTTTTGAGTATGTTGAAAATACTGATGATGGAACAAGGATAAAGTTAGAGGTCATTGCTTGGGATGATGAATTATCAGAGGAAGATAGAATAAAAACGGTGATACCATTTCAGATTGCTTATGCAATTTCGATTCATAAGGCACAGGGGTTGGAATATAAGTCAGTTAAGGTTGTAATTCCATCAAGTAATGCGGAAAGAATTACACATTCTATATTTTACACAGCCATAACACGTGCAAAAGAAAAACTAAAGATTTTTTGGAGTGCTGAAACCATGAATGCTATTGTGAAGAGTTTTACGGAGCAAGAGGTAGAACACAGAACTCTTCAGTTGATTAAGGACAGAATGAATCTTCAGGACGAATGGGAGAATTAGATTTTTTTATGAATGATAGGATGAAAGTATTGCAGATTATTTATCAACATCAGATTTCTGTGGAAGGGAATAGTTTTTGCCCACTTAATCAGCAGGAAATAGCAGATATAGTACTGTGCAGTAAGCTTAAAGCAAATCAGATGATCAGAGAATTAATTGATGCTGGGTATGTTGAGATGATAAGAAGTAGAGGTAGATATATTGTGACGGAAAAGGGAAACATAGTATTGGAAATTTAAGATGGAGGTTTTTATATATGATAAGTATGTCAGAGTATTTAGAGAATATTTATGTTGATTTTGCAAGTGATATTAACGAACAAACTAAACTGTGTCAACTTAAAGGATTAAATTTTGCGGCGGGATGTCTTCCAAATTATAATAACCTTCAAATACAAAGGCTGTACTTGCTTAGGTATTCCTTTGCATATGGATTTGAGTATTCGGGAATATATTCGGAGGTTTTGGCCAGATTACATAATCCACAAAAAGTATGCGTTGCGTCAATAGGATGTGGAAATTTTTTGGATTATTGGTCATTAGTTCAATCAATTGAGAAAAAGAATTTGGAATGTGAAGTTAGATATGTTGGTATTGATGAAATAGATTGGAACTATAAATTTGATAAAAGAGATGGCGATGAACTGTATTTTAAGAAAGGTAATGCCATTAACTTTTTTGAAGAAAATAAAGAATTTATTTCTGATATATACTTTTTTCCGAAATCAATAAGTGAGTTCGATGCTAAAGAAATGAATATTATGGTTAATAATCTTCAGAATAAACCTATACTAAGAGATAAGTTGATATTTTGTTTTTCCATCCGGGCCAATGAGGGAAGTAGAGAAAGAGATATGGAAAAAACAGAGCAAATAATTGGAGCACTGAAAAGAAATGGATTTCATTTAAACAACCCAACTTACGGATATACTTTTTATAGAGAAAATAAAGGCATAATTGCTTATGATAACAGTTATGTATATCCTCAAGAGGCATATGATTATATTGTGTCACTGAATGAAAAATGTGGGAGTTATATTAAAAACGGAGCAAATTGTGGGGAAGATTGTATTCAATATTTGAATAGAAAACCTACAACTAAAACAGGCAATATTTATTATAGAATAATTGAATTGGAAAGGAATTAGCACAATGATATTAAGTGTAAGCCGCAGAACGGACATTCCTAATTATTATTCGGAGTGGTTTTTCAATAGGGTAAAAGAAGGCTTTGTGTATGTCAGAAATCCTATGAATGCGCATCAGGTAAGTAAGATAGATATAACACCAGAGGTGGTTGATTGCATTGTCTTTTGGACAAAGAATCCAGAGTCAATGTTGAATAGATTAGATGAACTTTCTTCCTATGACTACTATTTTCAGTTTACATTGACTGGATATGGAAAAGATATGGAGTGTAATGTTCCTCATAAAAAAGATAGAATGATTCCAGTGTTTCAGGAGTTATCTCAAAAAATAGGAATGAAAAAGGTAATATGGAGATATGATCCTATCATTTTTACAAGGAAATATACGCCGGAATACCATTTAAAAGCGTTTGAACAAATTGCAACAGCACTTAAAGGGTATACAGAGAAGTGTGTTATAAGTTTTGTTGATGTATATGCAAAAAACAAAAAAAATATGGAATTGCTTGATTCATATGAGGTTGATAAAAATGAGTTGTTAAAATTTGCAAAGAAAATAGCCAATATTGCAAATAGAAACGGAATGGCTATAGGGAGCTGTGCTGAGAGTGTAGATTTGAATGAGTGTGGCATTGAACATAATTGTTGTATTGATAAAACTCTTATTGAAGATATAATTGGATGCAGACTCAAAGTTGAAAAAGATAAAAATCAACGCGAGGAGTGTGGCTGCGTGGAAAGCGTAGAGATAGGGACATATAATACATGTAAAAATGGATGCAAATACTGTTACGCAAATTATAGCCAAGAAAGTGTTGTAAAGAATTGCAGCAAGTACGATCCAGAGTCACCAATATTGTGTGGTATACTCGATAAAAATGATAAAATAACTGAGCGAAAAGTAAAATCTTTGAAAGAACAGCAATTAAGCATTTTTGATCTTTAGAAAGAAGGTTATGGATTGAATTTAGGAATAGAAACCGAGACATTAGAATTTAAGAAATCAACAGGTGAGTTAAAAGAGGCAATGAACTCTATTTCTGCCATACTGAATAAGCATCAGCATGGTGAACTATATTTTGGCGTTAAACCTGATGGTACAGTTATAGGACAGGTTGTAACAGAGGATTCTTTGCGTGAAGTCAGTCAGAAAATAAAGAATTCAATTGAACCGAAAATATATCCTGAAGTTAAAAAGGTTGTAATGGATGGGAGAGATTGTATTTATGTAAAATTTGAAGGAAGTCAGAATCCATATTTTGCATTTGGCGTAGCCAGAATTCGAGTGGCAGATGAAGATTTAGTTTTGTCACCACAAGAATTAGCAGACTATATTCGAAAAGGTGACAAAGAGGAAAATCGTTGGGAAAATTTGGTTTCCAATAAAGTTGTTGATGATGTTGATGAAGTACTTTTGAAAAAATATACGAATCAGGCACATGATGTTGGCAGGATTGCAATCGAATATACAGATAAGAGAACCGTCTTGAACCAACTGGAATTATCAGAAGGTGATAATTTGATTAATGCAGGAAAGGTTTTATTTGCAGATGATTTGATTCAAGATATTCAGATGGCCATTTTTGCAACAAATGAAAGGTTAACTTTTAATGATATTCAAAGACATCACGGGCCGGTACTTAAGCTGGTAGATATTGCTGAGAATTACATTAAAAGTAATATTCACTGGAGAGTGGAATTTACCGGGGCATTGCAGCGTACGGAAATACCAGAAATTCCAGTTGATGCCATAAGGGAAGCATTATTAAATTCATTTTGTCATAAAGATTATGCAACTGGACAAAGTAATGAGGTTGCAATTTATAAAGACAGAATAGAAATTTATAATCCGGGTGCTTTTCCAGAAGGATTTGAACCACAGGATTTTATTGACAGACCAGAAAGACCAATTCGTAGAAATCCAAAGATTGCAAGAATTTTATATTACTCTAAGGATATTGAAAGTTTTGGCACTGGTTTAAAGCGTATAGCTGACGCATGTGAAAAAGCAGGGGTTAGATATGAATTTAAAAAATTAAAGTCAGGTTTTGTGGTTTGCTTTTATCGGTCAGAAAAAAGTGAGGATAACGGTACGGATAAAGTACGGATAAGTATGGATAAATTGAATTTGTCACAGAAAAATATTGTTGAATATATGTTGGAAAATGGAAAAATAACCAACAAAGAGGTTCAGCAGTTGCTGGGAGTGAAGGATTCTCGGGCTTTAAAAGTACTGAAAGAGCTTGTAGAAATGGGGGTTATTGTGAAACAAGGAAAATTGAAGGGAAGCTATTATGTATTAAAATTTAATGATGGTAAGAACATTTAAAATAAACCTACAAGTAACACTTCATTCAAGAATCCCAGCATCTAAGCCAATCTCGGTTCCGTATGCAAGTTTCAAAGAGATAGGATTTCAACAATCCAGTGTGTCTTACGACGCTTCAGAAAAGTATATTACACCTCAGGACTTTTTGGCCTGGGGTGTTTTTTTGTAAGAATTGTGGTACAATAAATAAAGTTGATTTTAGCGTGGTGTGTGTCTATGTTTCCGAAGCTAGTTCAGGTAGTACCTATGAGAGACTACACAGTATATGTATATTTTGAAGATGGAAAAATCGTATGTTATGATATGAAAAATATGTTGGATAAAGAAATTTTTAAACCATTGAAGGATATTTCGGTATTTACTGATACATGTACAGTTATGAATGATACATTAGCATGGGATATAGGTGGAAATAGAGATGCTTGTAAGTGTATTGATATTGATCCGGATACATTATATGAACTTCCCTATTGTAAAGAGAAAATAGCTTAGTGATAAATCTGCATGTTATTGAAATGTTTTATTGCGTAGTATATTTAAGAAGAAATAGCTTAATACTGCAATGAGACCTTTAAAAGTAAACATTGGCATCCTATGACTGCATTAGCGGGTTCAAATGGCTTGTAAAAATACATATATTGTGATAACGTAAGGTCGTATGAATGTCAGCAATTTTTGAAGACAGGCATTACAAATAATGAATAAGAGGCAGCAAAATGGATTTTGAAAGCAGAAGACAAAGAATTTTAGACAAGATGGAGGACAATTCTATAGCCATATTGTACTCAGGCATCGAGCACCATGTGAGTGCAGATGAGTATGATTTATTCACAGCACAGGCTAACCGCAATTTCTTCTATCTGACCGGACTTAGACGTGACAACATGGTCCTTGTCCTGGATAAATGTGTAGAGCCTGCTAAGACGATGCTCTTCATAGAGGAGGCAGACCCTACGATGGAGCGCTGGTACGGCAGAAAGGTGACTATGGAGGAAGCCGAGGAAATATCAGGAATTGACGAAGTAGAATATATTTATGAGCTTGAGAGTACACTGGACAGGATAATGACGCGTGAGGATGTATACACAGCATATTTTGACACGTATCGTCATCAGAAAGTGGATTTGCCTGATTACAATGTGGTAAAAGCAAATGAATTTAAGACAGATTATCCGGGAGTTGCTGTGAAGAATCTTTTCCCACTTGTGGCAGAGGAGCGTATGCAGAAGGATGAGGATGAGATTGAGCTGACCAAAAAGGCAATCGCTCTCACAAAGGACGGACTTTGCAATGTAATGGCTAATTTAAAGCCGGGCATGAAGGAATATCAGGCACAGGCAGATTTTGAATATATCATAAGACGCGGTGGGGCAGAGTGGACAGCTTTTCCTACAATTGCCGGAAGCGGAATGAATGGAACGATGCTTCACTATGACACAAATCGTGAGACGATGGAGGATGGAACACTGGTGCTTCTTGACCTTGGAGCCAGAATAGATGGCTACAATTCGGATATTACGAGAACATATCCGGTAAATGGCAGGTTTACCGAGCGCCAGAAACAGGTATATGATATCGTGCTTGCCGCAAACCGAAAGATTGTCGAGGTTGCAAAGCCGGGAATGACTACAAAGGAATTAAATGAAGTATGTAAGGATGTGCTTGCAGACGGGCTTATGAAGCTTGGACTTATAAAGAATTCTGTAGAGATTTCGAAGTATTACATGCATGGCGTGTCACACCATCTGGGAATTGATGTGCATGACGTGACAGTTGACTCAAACAGCAGGCTTCGTCCGGGGGCAATCATCAGTGATGAGCCGGGGCTGTATATAGATGAATGGGAAATCGGTATCAGGATTGAGGATGATGTGCTTATCACCGAGGACGGTGCAGTGTGTCTGTCGGAGGATATCATCAGAACCACAGAGGATATAGAGGCCTACATGGCAGAGCACAAAAAGAATTAATCGTGATAAATGATAAATTTTGCGGTTTATAATATTTTTATGTGACATAATCTGATTTATGTATTATAGTAGTGCTAGTACATCGAATAATAAGTTTTTGATGCATTGTTATTTCTTATTTGGTGTACTATAGTATAGCAGTTATTTTTTATTGCTGTATGGGTGCAACGAAAATAATTCGTTCGACAGATGGAAGGAGAACAACTATGGTAAAGAAGATTAATAGCAGTGAATTTGAACAGGTTAAAAATAATAAGGCTATCATTGTTGATTTTTCGGCAGAGTGGTGCGGTCCATGCAAGATGCTTGCGCCTGTAATGGAGCAGCTTTCTGATGAAATCACAGATGTGGAGTTTTACAATATTGATGTGGACGAGAATCCTGATCTGGCAAGAGAGTATCGTATAATGAATATTCCGGCAGTTATTGCAATCAAGGGCGGTCAGGTTGCCGGTCAGCAGATTGGTCTTGTGTCTAAGGATGATATGAAAGGCTTTATAGAGGGAGTATTCTAAGAAGGAGTATTCAAAGAAGGAAATTCTTAAGAAGCGAGAAGACACCTGCAATGAGCTTTTGTGTGAATATGCATGGTGTGATTCTTAACAGTTACGATGAACAGTGAAAACCGGGCAGGCTATTATGCCCGGTTTTACATTTTTTACATTTAAATTAGTTCTCTCGGAAGATTTTTCCAAAGATGAATCTAACAAGTGGTCCGGCAACAAAGAGCTGCCAGAAGAAGGCCATTGGAAAGTTTCTTACGACGAGCTCACAGAATGTCGCAAATATCTGTGAATTAAAACCACCATTGAAAAGGATGGTAGCGATAAAGCTCATCATAGGACACATAAACCAGATTGAGAAGACGGAAATTGCAAGGATTATAGCAATAGGTCTGTCCTTTTCCCGGTGTGACTATTTTGAAAGCGCATTTTTTGGCAAGTGGTCCGGCAATGAATGTATCGAGAATAAAACCGGCAACAATCATGATAGGAAATTCGCCAAATGCGGCCTTAAAAACAAAGTTCTTCATACCACCTGTTTCAAGGGCAATATTGTAGCATATCATGGCATAAACCATGACAAGCACCATCATGATGGTAAAAACTGTTTCCTGTAATCTGTTCTTTGGCATTTTTCTTAAATCCTCCTGTTATGTAAAATAAATATAGCTGTAACGAGTAGTTACAATAGGCTCTTGATAGCTGCGATAATTGAAAAAGGCTTGAAGTGTATACAAGTTTTCATGCACGTAAAAGCGCAAAAAAATAGACAGAGGGAAACTTTCGTCTCGCTCTGTCTAAGCTGCAACTACCATTAATTGTCGATAGTTTATCACAGATAGAATACAAAAATCAATAGGAAGTTGGTACTATAAAAATATGATAATAAAAGATATCGAATTTAAATTAAAAGACGGCAGAACTGCCATTTTGCGAAGTGCAAATGAAAAGGATGCCAAAGCTCTTATAGAGTACATGAAAAAGTCAACCGGTGAAACGGATTTCTTACTGAGGACACCGGAAGAATGTGAGACCCGGACCATCGAGCAGGAGATTGATTTCATAAATAGCTGCAATTTGTCGGATACACATACGCTGCTGGTTTGTGAAGCAGATGGAAAAATTGCCGGAAATTGCATGGTCTGGTGGAATAAACGCACGAAAACCGGACACAGGGCAAATGTGGCAATCGGTTTGCTGAGCGAATTCTGGAATCAGGGCATCGGAACGAGAATGTTCCGGGAAATGATAAAAATAGCAGAAAGCAATCCGAATATATTGCAGATGGAATTGGATTTTATTGAGGGCAATAGCAGGGCGAGAGCACTTTATGAGAAGATGGGCTTCAGGATAACTGGCATCAAATTTAATTCTATCAGACAAAATGACGGAACCTTGTGCAATGAGTATTCAATGATAAGGGAAATTAGTAGATAAGCAAACTTTTTATAAAAAGCCACAATATGTATTTTAGCGAGTACCAGAGAGTTTATACCTTGTAAACGTTTACTATTATGTTATACTGTAATCATTGCCGGGCATACTAATGTGTGAATATGAACGGTAAACGGAAAAAGTAATAAGAACAGCAGGAGAAGGATTTTATGCTGTATCATAAATAAAAATGAGGTGAAAATCGTGCTTAAAGCAGAAAATTTAACTTTAAACGTAGATGATGAGGGCGGAAAGAAATGCCTTCTGAACAATATATCATTTCAGGTAGAGGACGGAGAAATGCTTGTCATTACCGGACCAAACGGAGGTGGAAAATCCACTCTGGCAAAGACCCTGATAGGTATTCAGACACCGGACAGCGGAAAGATTATACTTGACGGGCAGGATATCACAGAGCTTGACATCAATCATAGGGCAAATGCGGGAATAGGCTTTGCATTCCAGCAGCCACCGAGATTTAAGGGAATGACCGTCATGAAGCTGCTCAAGCTTGCCGCAAAGGATGAGCTTTCAGACAAGGAGTGCTGCGACCTTCTCACCGCGGTAGGACTCTGTGCAAAGGATTACATTTACCGCCAGATTGACGGCACACTCTCAGGTGGAGAGATGAAGAGAATTGAGATTGCATCAGTGCTTGCCAAGGAGCATTCGCTTTGCATATTTGATGAGCCGGAGGCTGGAATCGATCTGTGGAGCTTTTCAATGCTCATACAGAAATTTGAGGAAATCCATACTGAGAAAAAGCAGAGCCTCATAGTGATTTCACATCAGGAGAAAATCATAAATATGGCAGACCGCATCATGATAATTGATGGCGGAGAAATCAAGAAAATCGGCACAAAGGACGAGGTGCTGCCTTATCTCAATGGTGTACAGAAATGTCACAAATGCGTAGAGAGACTGGAGGGAAGAGCATAATATGGTAAAGCTTGACAACGTAACAGAGGGCGTATTGGACGTCATAAATGATAATAAATTCAGTCAGACAGGTGCCTTTAATCTGCGTGAAAACGGCACATCAATCTGCCACGGAGACAGCGAGCATATTAAGATAAAGAAAAAGACGGACAAGCCCGGCATTGATATTTATATTGATGGAAAGACGGACGGAGAGGCTGTCTATATCCCTGTAGTGCTCAGCAAATCAGGCATGACAGACCTTGTATACAACGATTTCTATGTGGAGGATGGTGCAGATGTAAGGATTGTGGCAGGCTGCGGAATCCACAACAGCGGCTGCAACGAGAGCAGACACGACGGCATTCACACCTTCCATGTAGGTAAAAATGCGAATGTCCGATATGAGGAAAAGCACTACGGCGAGGGAAACGGAACAGGTGCGAGAGTGCTCAACCCTGTAACAAATATATTTGTGGGTGAGAATTCTGTTTTCACACTCGATACAGCACAGATAAAGGGAGTTGATTCTACAGTCCGTGAGACCAATGTGGAGCTTGGAAAGGACGCAAAGCTCTATGTCACAGAGCGTCTCATGACAGATGGAGATCAGAAGGCGGAGTCAAATATCGAGGTGCAGTTAAACGGAGAGGACAGCTCTGCACAGATTGTTTCCAGATCCGTAGGAAAAGGAAACTCAGTCCAGACCTTCCATCCGAATGCCATCGGCAACAGCAAATGCCAGGCTCATATCCAGTGTGATTCTATCATCATGGATCATGCAGAGGTCGGTTCAATCCCTGAAATCAGGGCAAAAAATATCGATGCGGCTATCATACATGAGGCAGCAATCGGCAGGATAAACGACGAGCAGCTTCTCAAGCTCCGTACACTCGGACTTACAGAGGAAGAGGCAGAGGAAGTTATCATACAGAATTTCTTAAACTAAATCAGGCGTAAATAGAAACCCCGGAGCGAGATATTGATATGCTATCAAAGCATACAATACGCTCCGGGGTTTATTTTATGTTACTGTTCATGCCTGACAGTGTGACCAGTAACTATTTTACAACGGCAACCGGTTACTACAAAAATGCAAATCAGCATAAATGGTTTATATGATACGAATTATTATTAACTGTAATCTTGACATAAACAGTAAACAACAGTAAAATGAAACCAAAACAGTAAACAACAGTAAAAGACAGTAAAACAAATTCAAAACAGTAAACAACAGTAAAAATGGGAGGCTGATATGCAAAATCCATTCACGCTTACATTTGGAAGAAGTCCACTAGAGTCGGTAGACCGTCCGGTACAGATTAATGAGATAATTGAGAATTTTACAGCGGATACAATAAATCAGCAGATGTTTATAATTACCGGTGTGCGAGGTTCAGGAAAAACAGTAATGATGACAGAAATTTCGCATAGGCTAAGAGAAAATGATGACTGGGTGGTTATAGAACTCAATCCGGCAACAGAGCTGCTGCCTGCAATGCTTTCAAAATTGAATAGTGATAATATATGTGCGGGACTTATAAAATCGGCAAAGCTCGATCTATCATTTTTCGGTTTTGGAGTATCTATAGAGGGGACACAGCCGATTACAGATGCAGAGACAGCTATTATAAAGATTTTGGAAAGGCTTAAAAAGAGTGGTAAGAGACTGCTTATTACGATAGATGAGATGACAAATAGTGAGTACATGAAGGTTTTTGCTGGAGCCTTTCAGATATTTGTAAGACAGGAGCTGCCTGTATTTCTATTAGGAACAGGATTGTATGAAAATATTGAGGAGCTTCAGAATGAGAAGAGTCTTACATTTTTGTACAGAGCACCTAAAATCCAGCTCAAACCATTAAATAACGCAGCAATAATCAATAAGTATAAAACTATTTTTAACATATCTCCAGAGAAAGCAGCACAGATGGCGGGGCTGACCAAAGGCTATCCTTTTGCATTTCAGGTTTTAGGGTATCTGACGTGGAACAATGATGGTGACTACAATGGCATTTTGGGCGAGTATGAACAGTATCTGAGCGAATTTGTATATGACAAAATCTGGTCGGAGCTTTCTCAGAAGGATCGCATGGTTGCAAAGGGGATTGCAGATATAAAAAGCGGAAAAATAAAAGAAATCAGGGATGCAATTGGGATGGAGACAAACGAATTCAATCCGTACCGTAAGCGCCTTATAAGAAAGGGAATTGTATCGGGAGAGAAACGGGGATATGTGTATTTTACGCTACCGCTTTTTGAGGAATATGTGATTGAAAATTATTAAAATGAGCACAGGTTCAGCAGATTATAATAAGGAGTCAAAATGAAAGCGTATTATCATCTACCGGGATTGTTTGAATTTTATGAATTATACAAAGAATTTCTCCCACTGTACCGCAAGCACCGGGAATATTTCTATGACTGGTGCGACATAGGCTCAATATACGGTGCACCGGCAGACTGCATATGGGGCGGAGGCCGCGTCGGTTTTGGTGAGCACAATCCGAAGGAAGTGCTTAAGCTTATGCAGGAATATGGGATATCAGCGAGACTTACCTTTAGCAATTCATTGCTTACTAAGGAGCACCTTTCTGACAAAAAATGTAACGAACTGTGCAGGATATTTGATATAGGCAGAGATAATGAGCGAAGCAGGGGCGTTGGAAACGGCATAATCATCTACTCAGATATTCTGCTTGATTACATAAAAGAAAACTACCCTGACTTTTATTTTGTGTCTTCAACCACAAAGGTTCTGACGGATTTCAGTGAATTTAAAAATGAGCTAAACAGAGAGGAATTCCGCTATGTAGTACCGGATTTCAGGTTGAACAAATCATTTGATAAACTGAAAGCATTATCACAGCATCAAAAGGAAAAAGTAGAATTTTTGTGCAATGAGTGCTGCTGGTTTGGCTGCACGGACAGGAAGAAATGCTACGAGACGGTTAGCCGCAAAAATATGGGCGAGGATTGCTCGGAGCACTATTGCACTGCGCCTGATGCGGGGCAGGGATATCTCTTTTCGAAGGCGATGGAAAATCCGGGATTTATAGGAGTAGACGATATAAAGAACACTTATCTGCCGATGGGCTTTAGCAATTTTAAAATAGAGGGCAGAGGGCTTGGAAGTGCCATGATACTTGAATTTCTGCTCTACTATATGACGAAGCCACAGTATCAGATACATGTCAGAGAGCACATTTATCTCGATAATATGCTGGATTTATTTTGAAATATAAAAACTATACATTAACGACAACAGGAAGGATGATTCTCAAAAATGAATATTAGAAGAGAACAGGAAAAAGACATACCAAGACTTATTGAATTATTAGAGCAGGTGCTTCAGATCCATGCCGATATCAGACCGGATATTTTTATTCCGGGAACGACAAAATATACAAATGAAGAGCTTGCAGAAATGATAAAGGACGATACAAAGCCGATATATGTTGCGGCAGATGATGACGATGTATGCATGGGATATGCATTCTGTCAGATAAGACAGCAGCCGTTTTCCAACAATATGGTGCCGTTTACATCACTTTTCATAGATGATCTGTGTGTAGATGCAAAGACCAGAGGACAGCATATCGGAGAGCAGCTTTTTGAATATGTCAAGAATGAGGCAAAGCATCTCGGCTGCTACGAGGTCACGCTCAATGTATGGAGCGGAAACACATCTGCTGAGAAATTTTATGAGAAGATGGGGCTTAAGACAAAGGAACGCCAGATGGAGTATATTTTAATGTAAAATGTATGTTGACAAACACAAAAAGGAGTGATAAACTCTAAACAAATTTAGCAAGATAAAGTATTAAATCGTTAAAGAAGTGAAAACAGTTTAAACTGTTTCGACAATTTAATAAGTTGTAAACCGTTGAAGCGGAGATAACGGCAATGATGCCTTTACAGAGAGCCTGTGGTGCTGAGAATCAGGTGTGAAACAAGTTGTCAAATGGACCGCTGAGGGCGCAGTCAAATGGATTTATCGTTCATCCAGAGTATTCTGCGACGTGTGGGCATACGTCATTTGCCCGGGATATGTTGGTATCCTGCCAAGCGCACGAGCTTTATCGTGAATTCAAGGTGGCACCGCGGATAGTTAAGATTATTCGTCCTTGACAGAACTAAAATTCTGTCAAGGGCGTTTTTTTAGTGAACAAAAGAACACAATGGAACTTGCAAATCTGCATGCTTGCATGCGAGATTTCAAGTGAACATTGGGTTGTACAACATAAAGCGAGAATTGTAGCAGCGCAAGCTGCGGAGAAGCCTTGAAAAGGCGAATTCGAGCTTGTATGTTGGGCATTTGTTCACGGTTGAACATTGGACATTTATTCACTACCACACAAAATTTGGAGGCAAGCATATGAAAATTTCACCTACACTGACCGAAGTTAAAGAAATAGCAAAAACCGGGAAGTATGACATTCTCCCTGTAAGCTGTGAGATATTATCAGATTTTATCACACCTATAGAGGCTATGAGGATTCTGCAGAATGTTTCAACACATTGTTATCTGCTTGAATCAGCACAAGCCAATGAAGCCTGGGGAAGATATACATTTTTGGGATATGATCCAAAGCTTGAGATTAACTGCATAGATGGTCACATGAAGCTTGGAAAGCTTTCGGTGGAGACGGAAAATCCTTCAGAGTACATCAGACAGATTCTTTCAGAGTACAAGAGTCCGAAATTTGATTATCTGCCATCTTTTACAGGTGGCCTTGTAGGTTATTTTTCGTATGATTATCTGGGCTACAAGGAGAAAAGCATCAGAGGAAAAGCAAAGGATACAGAGGATTTCAAGGATGTTGATCTGATGCTTTTTGATAAGGTAATAGCATTTGACAATCTGTGCCAAAAGATAATACTAATCGCAAATATGTCACTTGATGCTCCGGAAACAGGCTACAACAAAGCGATTGTTGAGCTAAAGCAGCTTAGGGAGCTTCTGATGCACGGAGAGAAAAAACAGAATATGGGTGGCAAGCTGCTGGGTGAGGTCACACCGCTTTTTGAAAAGGAGCAGTATTGTGAGATGGTCGAGAAGGCAAAGCACCATATCAAAGAGGGGGATATTTTCCAGATAGTTTTATCAAACAGATTGAGCGCACCGTTTGAGGGAAGCCTTTTTGATACCTACCGCGTGCTTCGAACGATAAATCCTTCGCCGTACATGTTTTATTTTTCGGGAACCGATGTGGAGGTCGCTGGAGCATCTCCGGAGACACTTGTGAAGCTTGAAAATGGAGTGCTTCACACATTCCCGCTGGCAGGCACGAGGCCGAGAGGTGCCACAGCAGAGGAGGACAAAAAGCTTGAGGAAGGGCTGCTTAAGGACGAAAAAGAGCTTGCAGAGCACAATATGCTCGTGGACCTTGGAAGAAATGACCTCGGAAAGGTAAGCAAATTCGGAAGTGTACAGGTAGAAAAGCTTCATTCCATAGAGAGATATTCACATGTGATGCATATAGGCTCGACAGTGCGTGGAGAGATAAGAGAAGAATACGACGCACTCGATGCAATTGAGGCCGTGCTCCCGGCAGGAACACTTTCAGGAGCGCCAAAAATCAGAGCGTGCCAGCTTATCGGAGAGCTTGAGGACAACAAGCGAGGCATTTACGGTGGCGCGATTGGATATATAGATTTTACCGGAAATATGGACACATGTATTGCAATCCGTATTGCCTACAAGAAAAACGGCAAGGTTTTCGTGAGAAGCGGAGCGGGAATTGTTGCGGATTCAGATCCTGAGAAGGAATTTCAGGAGTGCATAAACAAGGCAAAGGCTTCTCTTAAGGCACTGGAAGTTTCACAGGAGGTGGAAGAATGATTTTACTGATTGATAACTACGACAGCTTTTCTTACAATCTGTATCAGCTAATCGGCGAGATAGAGCCTGATATCAGAGTAATCAGAAATGATGAGATGACAGTTGAAGAGATTAGGGCTTTAAAGCCTGATCGCATCATATTATCACCGGGACCGGGAAGGCCTGAGGATGCGGGCGTGATAATAGCTGTGGCAAAGGAGCTTGGAAAGGAAATCCCAATCCTTGGCGTGTGCCTCGGTCATCAGGCGATATGCGCAGCATACGGTGCGACAGTCACATATGCAAAGGAGCTCATGCACGGAAAGCAATCGGATGCATCGTTTGACACAGAAAGCCTTTTATTCAAGGGTTGCCCGAAAAAAGCAAAGGTAGCACGTTACCATTCACTTGCTGCAGATGCGGACACGATGCCTGATTGCCTAAAGATTACAGCCACTACAGATGATGGTGAGATCATGGCTGTTGAGCACAAGGAATATCCGATATACGGAGTGCAGTTTCACCCGGAGTCAATCATGACACCGGACGGAAAGCAGATGCTTAGTAATTTTATCAAAGCTTAATTGAAAATTGCAACGTTTAATGAATTTATATATTAGTTGTTGAATTGAAAACAAATAGCAGAACAAAATTATAAACGAAATATCATCGGAATACAGGAGGACATAATCATGATCAAAGAAGCCATAGTAAAAATCGTAAACAAAGAAGACCTCACATATGACGAGGCATATGCAGTGATGAATGAGATCATGGGCGGTGAGACAACACCAACCCAGAATGCAGCTTTTCTTGCAGCTCTTTCCACAAAGAGCGCAAAGGCTGAGACAACAGACGAAATCGCAGGCTGTGCAGCAGCCATGAGAGAGCATGCGGTACAGGTGAAAACAGGTATGGATGTGTTTGAAATCGTAGGAACAGGCGGAGACAATGCACAGAGCTTCAACATTTCAACAACCTCTGCACTTGTTGCGGCAGCAGGCGGCATGAAGGTGGCAAAGCACGGAAACAGGGCAGCCTCTTCATTATGCGGCACAGCAGACTGTCTTGAGGCGCTCGGTGTCAACATAGACCAGAGCCCTGAGAAATGTGTAGAGCTTTTAAATAAAGTCGGCATGTGCTTCTTCTTTGCACAGAAATATCACACATCAATGAAATATGTCGGACCTATCAGAAAAGAGCTTGGTTTTAGAACAGTATTCAATATTTTAGGACCGCTCACAAATCCGGGTTCACCGGCCATGCAGCTTCTGGGAGTGTATGATGAGTATCTTGTAGAGCCGCTTGCACAGGTGCTTGTAAGCCTCGGAGTAAAGCGTGGAATGGTAGTATATGGCATGGATAAGCTCGATGAGATTTCCATGAGCGCACCGACCAAGGCATGCGAGATAAAGGACGGATGGTTCAGAACCACAGTAATCTCACCGGAGGATTTCGGCTTTGAGCGCTGTACAAAGGAGGATTTAAAAGGCGGTACACCTGAGGAAAATGCGAAAATTGTACGTGATATCTTAGGTGGACAGAAGGGCCATAAGAGAAATGCAGTACTCATGAACGCAGGCGCATCACTTTATATTGGAGGAAAGGCCGACAGCATGAAAGAGGGTATCGAGCTTGCAGCAAAAATCATTGATTCAGGAAAAGCACTTGAAACACTCGATAAGCTCATCGAGGTAAGCAACAGCTAGGCACACAAAACAGGAAAGGAAAAGCGATGAATATTTTAGACCAGCTAGCAGAATATTCAAGGCTTCGCGTGGCAGAGGACAAGAAAAAAATAAGCCTTGAGGAAATGAAAAATATCGCGATTCAGACGAAAAACGAAAAGCTTTGTGATTTTGCATTTGAAAAAGCACTCAAAAAGGATGGCTTGAGCTTCATATGCGAGTGCAAGAAGGCTTCGCCGTCAAAGGGGCTTATAGAGCCGGATTTCAGATATCTTGAAATTGCAAGGGAATACGAGAAGGCAGGTGCGGATTGCCTCTCGGTACTGACAGAGTCAAAGTGGTTTTTAGGCTCGGATGAGTATCTTAAGGAGATTGCAAAAACGGTTTCGATTCCGTGCATTCGAAAAGATTTTACGGTTGATGAATATCAGATATATCAGGCAAAGACACTCGGTGCCGCTGCGGTGCTTTTAATCTGCTCCATACTGTCAGAGGAACAGCTTGGTGAATATATAAAAATCTGCGACAGCCTTGGCATAAGCGCCCTTGTGGAGATACACAATGAAAAAGAGGCAGGGATGGCGGTAAGAGCCGGTGCCAGAATAATAGGTGTAAACAACCGCAATCTGAAGGATTTTACAGTTGATACAGCTAACAGCAGAAAGCTTCGTGACCTGATTCCCGATGACATCATATTTGTATCGGAAAGCGGTGTAAAGAGCACAGACGATATCAGGGCAATACGTGAAATCGGAGCTGACGCAGTGCTTATCGGAGAGACGCTGATGAGAGCGGATGACAAAAAGGCTAAGCTTGATGAATTGCGATTAAGCTAATAGAGATATATAAGTATCTTCATGGTTTTAAGAATATCTGTAACTATTCAGTACAGAAAACAAAATATTTACAAATATACATCAGAAGGGAAAATATCATGACAAATCCAAACGGAAGATTTGGTATTCACGGAGGACAGTACATTCCTGAAACTCTCATGAATGCCGTTAAAGAATTAGAAGAAGCATACAATTATTACAAAAACGATCCTGAATTTAACAGAGAGCTCACAGAGCTTCTCAACGATTATGCAGGAAGACCATCGAGACTGTACTACGCAGAAAAGATGACAAAGGATCTCGGTGGAGCAAAAATATACCTTAAAAGAGAGGATTTAAACCATACGGGAGCCCACAAGATCAACAACGTATTAGGTCAGGCACTTCTTGCAAAGAAAATGGGCAAAACCCGACTGATAGCCGAGACCGGAGCCGGTCAGCACGGCGTGGCAACAGCAACGGCCGCAGCCCTTATGGGTATGGAATGTGTTGTATTCATGGGCGAGGAGGACACAAAGCGTCAGGCGCTCAATGTATACCGCATGCGTCTGCTCGGAGCAGAGGTTATCCCGGTTACATCAGGCACAGCCACGTTAAAGGATGCCGTATCGGAGGCAATGAGAGAGTGGACCAAGAGAATTTCGGACACACATTACTGCCTGGGCTCAGTTATGGGACCACACCCGTTCCCTACCATCGTAAGAGATTTCCAGGCGGTCATCTCAAAGGAAATCAAGGAGCAGATGCTTGAAAAGGAGCACAGACTGCCTGATGCGGTTATCGCATGTGTGGGCGGCGGCTCAAATGCCATCGGAAGCTTTTACAACTTCATAGAGGATGAGGGAGTTGAGCTCATCGGCTGCGAGGCAGCAGGAAGAGGAATAGATACCTTTGAGACTGCAGCCACAGTAAATACAGGCCGTATTGGTATCTTCCACGGCATGAAGTCATATTTCTGTCAGGATAAATACGGACAGATTGCTCCGGTTTATTCTATTTCTGCAGGACTTGACTATCCGGGAGTCGGACCGGAGCACGCATATCTGCACGATATCGGAAGAGCAAAATATGTACCGGTAACAGATGATGAAGCGGTAAATGCTTTTGAATACCTCGCAAAGACAGAGGGAATTATCCCTGCAATCGAGTCCTCACATGCAGTGGCATATGCCATGAAGCTGGCGCCGGCAATGGATAAGGACAAGATAATCGTTGTTACTGTTTCAGGCAGAGGCGACAAGGACTGCGCGGCAATAGCAAGATACAGAGGGGAGAATATTTATGAGTAAGATAAGAAGTGCGTTTGAAAATGGCAAGGCATTTATACCATTTATCACCTGTGGTGATCCAAATTTAGAGACAACTGCAAAAATCGTAAGAGAAGCTGTTGCAAACGGCGCAGACCTTATAGAGCTTGGAATTCCATTCTCTGATCCTACAGCAGAGGGACCTGTAATCCAGGGCGCCAACATAAAGGCACTTGAAGCCGGAGTTACAACAGACAAGGTTTTTGACCTTGTGAGAGATTTGAGAAAAGATGTTACAATCCCTATGGTTTTCATGACATATGCAAATGTGGTTTACTCATACGGGGCAGAAAAGTTTATCAGTACATGTAAGGAAATAGGAATTGACGGACTCATTCTGCCGGATATCCCATATGAGGAAAAGGAAGAGTTTTTACCACTCTGCGAGAAATATGATGTGGACCTTATTTCATTTATCGCACCTACATCAAAGGATCGCATTGCAATGATAGCAAAGGAGGCAACCGGCTTCATCTATGTGATTTCAAGCCTCGGAGTCACCGGTACAAGAAGCGAGATTAAGACAGATCTGGCTTCAATAGTCAAGGTAATCAGAGAAAACACAGATGTGCCATGTGCTATCGGTTTTGGCATTTCAACACCCAAGCAGGCAAAGAAGATGGCAGATATCTCGGATGGTGCCATTGTGGGCTCTGCCATCATCAAGATAATCGATGAGTATGGTGATGCTTCACCAAAGTATGTCGGTGAGTACGTTAAAGCAATGAAGGATGCGCTGTAGAGGCATTGTATTTTTATGTATGTAAAGGAGATTTTCTAAGGAAACTTAAAATAATATTATAAAATCAGAAAAATGACTTTTATACCCATATTTCAAAAATAAAATTTATGAAATATGGGTATAAAACTTGAAAAACGAATATATTAATTATATAATAAGTGCAAATAAGACAGTTCAGAGGGAGGAATATCAGGATGCTGTGTCAATTTTCTTTTAAAAATTTTAAATCATATAAAGAAACAACAACATTCGATTTTCAGGCAACATCTATTCCGGAGTTTTCAGAATCGTTGTTAAAAAGCGAGAAAGCAGATGCACTTCTTCCCGTAGGGGTTATATATGGTCCGAATGGTGGCGGGAAAACCAATCTGTTACTAGCTCTTTCATGTTTGATTTCTACAGTGGTTAAGCCGATATATGAATTGGAGAAGGCAAGAGAAAAGATTATTATTCAGCAGAAGATAAGTGCGGCACCATTCTATTTTAATGAAATATCTAGGAAAATGCCGACAGAATTTGAAGTGTATTTCCGACAGGGAAAAAATGAATACAGGTACAACTTATCAATATGCGGGGATGACATTGTTGAAGAATCTCTGTATTGGAAATCCATTGGTGGAAAGAGAACGGGTATGGTTTTTGATAGGGAAGGTGCTGAAATTACATTGAGTGCAAGCATCAATAAAGCGAGTATTAACCGCTCGGTAAACCCCAAGATGCCGTATTTATCTTTTCTGGCAATCAACTATGATATACCGGTAATTGTGGAAGTTCAGAAGTGGTTTGAATCATGCATTGTCAAAAACTATGCAAATCCGATTGCAGACAGACAAATAATGTTTTCTGATGATGAATCATATCGAAAGAGAATTGTTCGTGCACTAAATGATGTTGATATTGATGTATCAGGTTATCGGTATGATGAAGAAAATCATGAACTGTATACGCAGCGTATGATAGAGGGAAAGATTTATGAATTAAGTTTTAATGATGAGTCAGATGGAACAAAGAAAATGATTGCGGCATTACCTGTGATTTTGTTAGCACTGCAAGAAGGTCGGCTGGTGATTATTGATGAATTGGATGCAAAATTGCATCCTAAGCTGCTTCGTTATGTAATTTCATTGTTTAAGAATAAGAATGTAAACAAAAAGGGAGCGCAGTTACTTTTTACTTCCCATGATATGACAACAATGAAAAATACAGTTTTCAGACGGGATGAAATTTGGTTTGCGGCAGAAAATGAAAGGCACGAAAGTGAAATATATTCCCTATATGAAATCAGAAGAGAAAACAATGAACGTGTAAATAGTACTGCAGCCTATGATAAACAATATCTGGAAGGGCGTTATGGTGCAGATCCATATCTTACAAATATGCTGGCAGGAGGAGATTGGCAATGAGTTTAAAACCTCCGAAGAAAAGTGATTTAGGAAAGAGTTGGATGAAACCGCGGCGAGATAAGAATATATTGATATGTCCAGAGTACCATTTGATAGTAACAGAAGGAACTGAAACAGAACCACAGTATTTCGAAGCAATCAGGACAATCATAAACAGTCAGTATCGAGATAAAATTCAGCTTGACATTCATGGTGCAGGAGACAATACGCTTAGTCTTTTGGATAAGGCAATGAATCTGGTTATGAACAATCCGAATGGATATAAGCATGTCTGGATAGTCTATGATACTGATGATTTTCCGGCAAAACGCATCAATAAAACGAATGAATTATGCATTAATATGTCTACAGAGGAAACACAATATCATGCTATCTGGTCAAATCAGTGTATTGAACTTTGGTTTTTGCTTCATTTCAGTTTTGTTCAGTCAGATATTCATAGAAGTGATTACTGGCCAAAACTATCTGAATGGTTAAAGAATATTGGACAGGGAGAATATTCAAAGGGAAGGGCAGATATGTTCCAAATTCTGAGACCTTTCATGGATTTTGCAATAACAAATGCTGAACGCTTGGATGCAATGAATGAAGGAAAAACTCCTGCAAGTTCAGCTCCAGGCACAAAAGTACATGAATTGATTAAACACTTGAGACCATATTTAAAAATCGGATAGGATAGGAAGAAGGAACCAGTAAAATGATGCAGGAAAACGAAAGATTAGAAAAACAGCTTGATTTCATCAGAGAAATCGACAAGGAAAAGGAGATATTCCGCCAGACTTATTTAGCTGATGCCAGCCGCAAGGAAAATGATGCGGAGCATGCCTGGCATATGGCTATCATGACCATGCTCTTGAGTGAGTATGCCAATGAGAAGATAGACGTGCTAAAGACAGTAGGAATGCTTTTGATACACGACATAGTAGAGATTGACGCAGGAGACACATATGCCTATGATGAGGCAGGCAAGGCCACACAGCATGAGCGTGAGCAGAAGGCGGCGGAGCGTATATACGGACTCTTGCCAAAGGAACAGGGCGAGCCGCTTTTAGAGCTGTGGGAGGAATTTGAGGCGCAGCAGACACCTGAAGCCAGATTTGCCCGTACCATGGACAATATCCAGCCAATGCTCCTAAACGATGCATCGAACGGGCTTTCATGGCGTGAGCACAGTGTAAAGCTGTCGCAGATACTCGTCAGAAATAAGCGCACAGCACTTGGCTCAGAGAAAATCTGGGATTATGCGTTTAACAATATACTGAAAAAGCATGTTGAGAGCGGAAACATCATAGATGATGAGGGTGTCTTCTCAGCGGAAGCCGGTGCGTGTGCAAAAGCCAGCGAGCGTAATGGACGGTAATAATGATTTACTGAAGAATCCTTTGAAAATCACGTATAATTCTATTGTAGACAGTCGTCTTGTATGATATACTTTACTGGATTAAATCGGTGAACTATAAATGAAATGTAATTATTCAAGGCTGCTTAAATAGTTACCTGACAAGTATATTGAGCTTCATCGAAATCCACAGAATAAAACACACGGAGGAATCAAAATGAATATTGTATGCTTAGACCTTGAGGGAGTATTGGTACCTGAAATCTGGATTGCATTTGCAAAGGAGACAGGCATTCCTGAGCTTGAGAAGACAACAAGAGATGAGCCTGATTATGATAAGCTCATGAACTATAGAATAAATATTTTAAAGGAGCACGGACTCGGATTAAAAGAAATCCAGGAGACAATCGCAAAGATAGATCCAATGCTTGGCGCAAAGGAATTCTTGGATGAGCTTCGTTCAATCACACAGGTAATCATCATCAGTGATACATTTTCACAGTTTGCAGGCCCGCTCATGAAGAAGCTGGGCTGGCCAACAATCTTTTGTAACGAGCTTGAGGTTGCTGAAGATGGCGAGATTACAGGCTTTAGAATGAGATGTGAGCAGTCAAAGCTTACAACTGTAAAGGCACTGCAGTCTATCGGATACGATACCATCGCAAGCGGTGACAGCCACAACGATTTAGGCATGATACAGGCCAGCAAGGCAGGTTTCCTTTTCAGAAGCACAGATGCCATCAAGAAGGACTACCCTGAGCTTCCTGCATATGAGACATATGATGAGCTGCTTGCAGCGATTAAAGCGGCATTATAATCATAAATATAGTTGAAAAAAGCTTCCCACATGATATTTTAGAGTGGACACATCCACCTGTACATGTGGGAAGTTTCTATATATTGATGTCATGCAAAATCATATGAAAGAAGGTAGAGTGCAGATGTATACGGTAACACACATATATGAGGCTGATTTTGGCTGTGAGGAAAGAGCAGACGGCGCAAAAGCAAAATGCGTGGTTTATCTCGAGGACGAAAACGGCAGACAGCGTCATGTAGAGGTTGAGGATGAATGGCTTACGGCAAATGGGATAGAAGAGGGAAGCAGTTGGAAAGAAAATATCACAGATGAAGCCTGAATCATAAACTATGAGATTAATTATGTGATTAGAGTATGTGAATAAATTTTATGTTTAGATGCACATTGTGTATTGACAACAGTGCAAAAGGTGCTATAATAAAATCAACATATGAACAATCATTCATATGTTCAATGAAAAACGTACAGTAAAATAATAATTCATGAAAATAAGGAGAACACCACTATGAAGAAGACTTACAAAATCGATGTAGACTGCGCTAACTGCGCCAACAAGATGGAGGATGCCGCAAAGAATACAGCAGGTGTAAAGGATGCTACAGTCAATTTCATGACACTCAAGATGAGCGTTGAGTTTGAAGAGGGACAGGATGCAAAGGCGGTTATGCAGGAGGTTCTTAAGAACTGTAAAAAGGTAGAGGACGACTGCGAGATTTTCTTATAAATTGCCGGGCGCAGGAATGACAAATGATATTATTTCAATGCCTGCGCTATAGTAAGGGTGATTATCAAGAGATTATAATGAATGGAGCTATGGCGTATGAATAAAAAGCAGAAAAAAGTACTTGCGCGTATCATAATCGCAGCGGTACTCATGATTACATTACATTTCATACCGGTTAAGGGAATTATCAGGTTCCTGCTTTACATGGTGCCTTATCTGGTTATAGGATACGATATCCTGAAAAAAGCATTTAAGGGAATCAAAAACAAGCAGGTATTTGATGAAAACTTCCTGATGGCGGTTGCCACTGTAGGTGCGATAGCGGTTGCACTTTATGAGAATGGTGACTATACAGAGGCTATAGCCGTTATGCTCTTCTACCAGATAGGAGAGCTGTTTCAGAGCTATGCAGTCGGAAAGAGCCGTAAGAATATCAGCGAGCTCATGGATATCAGACCAGACTATGCCAATATCGAGGTGGACGGAAAGCTCACACAGGTTGACCCTGATGAGGTTGCTATCGGCTCGGTAATCGTGGTACAGCCCGGTGAAAAGGTTCCTATCGACGGTGTGATAGTTGAGGGGTCATCTACATTAAACACCAGCGCGCTTACAGGTGAGAGCGTGCCGAGGGATGCAAAATGCGGTGATGAGATAATCAGCGGATGCATCAATATGTCCGGTGTTTTAAAGATTAAAACGACCAAAGAGTTTGGCGAATCAACGGTTTCAAAGATACTTGACCTCGTTGAAAATTCAAGCTCAAAGAAATCAAAATCAGAAAACTTCATATCAAAATTTGCCAAGTATTACACTCCGGCAGTCTGCTACAGTGCACTTGCACTTGCAATACTGCCACCGATTGTCAGAATACTTTTCATGTCAGCTGAACCACAGTGGGGCATATGGATATACAGGGCACTTACCTTCCTTGTAATAAGCTGCCCGTGCGCTCTGGTCATCAGTATTCCGCTCAGCTTTTTTGCAGGAATCGGCGGAGCCAGCCGCGAGGGGGTTCTTGTAAAGGGCTCAAACTATCTTGAGACCTTGTCACAGACCAGATACGTTGTATTTGACAAGACCGGCACCATGACAGAGGGCGTTTTCGAGGTGGCAGGAGTCTACGACAATACGCTCGATAGAGAAAAGGTGATCGAGTACGCAGCACTCGCAGAGAGCAGCTCATCGCACCCAATCAGCAGGAGCTTACAGAAGGCGTATGGAAAGGAAATCGACAGAACCCGCGTGACAGACGTTGAGGAAATCAGTGGCCACGGAATCACCGCAAAGGTAGATGGCGTATCTGTAGCGGCAGGAAACTACAAGCTTATGAAAAAGCTGGGCTTAAGCTACAGTGAAACTGACAAGGTCGGCACCATAGTCCATATCGCAATAGACGGCAGATATGAGGGCTATATCCTTATCTCAGATAAGATAAAACCAACCTCAGCGGCAGCAATAAAGGCATTGAAAAAAGCCGGAATAAAAGGTACAATAATGCTTACAGGCGATTCAAGGACAGTAGCCGACTCAGTAGCAGCGGAGCTGGGAATCGATGAAGTATACAGTGAGCTTTTACCGGGCGATAAGGTGGCAAAGGTGGAGGAGCTGCTTGCAAGAAAGGGCAGCAAAGAAAAGCTTGCCTTCGTCGGAGATGGAATCAACGATGCACCGGTGCTCTCAAGAGCAGATATCGGAATTGCAATGGGCGCCATGGGCTCAGATGCAGCAATCGAAGCCGCAGATATCGTCCTCATGGATGATGACCCGCTAAAGATAGCAAAAGCAATAAAAATATCGCGCAAATGCCTGAGAATAGTATATGAAAACACATACTTCGCAATAGGTATCAAGCTGATCTGCCTCGTGCTCGGAGCAGTCGGAATAGCCAATATGTGGCTCGCAATATTTGCAGACGTAGGAGTAATGGTGATAGCAGTGCTAAATGCAATCCGCGCATTATTCGTACACAAGCTCTAAAAAGGTAGAGCTCAAAGAGCAGAATTATTAAATAAAAAATACGAGACAGAATGCATCCAAGAGGTGCACTCTGTCTTTCGCGTATATAAAAAACAATTACTGTTCACACGAAGCACCCACACGCATCCAGACCAGCCCCGTAACTGCGAAGGCACTGAGCAGTTACGCTCCCGCCAATACGACGCGTCAATACCTTAAATGAGCCAAAACCAAAGGGTGCTTGCAGAAATTGCATGTGACATCGCGAATATGGAGATATTTAGAGTCTGTTGGAATTATGTCACAACACAGCAATGTCCGTGCATGGACGCACGGACAAGGCGTTAGCGCCATGGACGGCGCTAAAAGCCGGTTGCGTCCTATAGCCAAAACCTAAATCATAATTCCTACAGAGTCTTAATATCGAAATACTGAGCGAAGGCACATGCAATTTATGCGGAGCACCCGCCCCATAGCCAAAAAGTAAATATAACGCAAAAATAGCGCAGAAAGGACACCACACCATGAGCGAAAACATAAATGAACAGATAGAATGCTGCGACTGCAACGAAATCCACGAAGACCTTCTGAAAATAGTAAATGATACAATGCCTGAGGAAACCGAGCTCTACGACCTTGCAGAGCTTTTTAAGGTATTTGGCGACTCCACCAGGATCAGAATCCTCTTTGTGTTGTTTGAAGCGGAGGTATGCGTCTGCGACCTTGCAAAGGTGCTCAACATGACACAGTCCGCCATATCACATCAGCTTAGGATCTTAAAGGCAAACAAGCTTGTAAACAGCAGACGTGAGGGCAAATCAGTGTTTTATTCGCTTGCAGACGGACATGTGCGCACAATCATTGCGCAAGGACGTGAGCATATCGAGGAATAATACAGGGAGGAATATACGTGACAGAATTAGAAGAATACTATAACAAATTCAACGAGGAAAAGCGCCTGAACAGCCGTCACGGCAGGGTAGAGTTTATCACCTCCATGAAGTATATACACGATTGTCTTGGCAGCTTGATGAATGAGAAGCAGCTTGATCTTCGCTCACAGATTAAAATCCTGGATGTCGGTGCGGGTACAGGCAGATATTCAGTGCCTCTTGCCGAGGAGGGCTATGATGTGACGGCACTTGAGTTAGTTAAGCATAACCTCGGCAGACTGAAGCAAAAGAGCGATAAAGTAAAGGCATACCAGGGTAATGCCACAAAGCTTAAAAAGTTTGGAAACGATGAATTTGACCTCACACTCGTATTCGGACCGATGTATCATCTGAAGTCGGCGGAGGAAAAGCTTGCCGCATTGAATGAGGCAAAAAGGGTGACAAAACCGGGTGGTTACATACTTGTGGCATATATTATGAATGAGTACAGCGTAATAACCTATGCCATAAAGGAGAAGCATATAAAAGAGGGTATAGAGGGCGGAATGCTGGATGAGAGCTTCCATTGTACAGAAAAAGCTAATGATTTGTACAGTTTTGTCCGATTAGAAGATATAGAGGCATTAAATGCACAGGCAGCCCTTACACGCGAAAAGATAATAGCAGCCGATGGCGCAGCAAATTATATCAGACCATTTTTGAATGCTCTTGACGAGGAGGAGTTTGATATGTTTGTACAGTATCATCTTTCAACATGTGAGAGAGCAGACCTGATGGGAGCAAGTGCGCATACGGTTGATATTCTAAGGGTATGATTTTTTGAATAAAGTCTGTTATTATGACGGGGTATGCCGGAATAATAACATAAAAGTATAATATAACATATCAAATACAACACAGTATAAGATTACATATGAGGAAAAATTATGAAAAACAAGGGATTAAAAATTCTATTATGTGTGCTTTTGGTTTTATGCATCATTATGGCGGGAGCGCTCATAGGAAAAGAATATATTGGAGATAATATAAAGGAAGCCTCTAACCGGAATGGCGTTGATGTAGTTAGAGACACATCGGATACCGTAAAAGAAGATGAGAATGCCGTTGACAGTACGGCAGAAGGTACAGAGAGTACACAGTCTGATGCAACCAAAGCTGAGGCAACAGATGCGGATACACAGCAGCCACAGATGTCAACCATAGTGATTACGGCTACAGGAGACTGTACACTCGGCAACAATCAGGAGCAAAGCTATGACGGAAGCTTTAATTCTTATTATGACTCAAAGGGACAGGACTACTTTTTCGGCGGCGTGAGAGATATTTTTGAGGCTGACGATATGACACTCATCAATCTGGAGTGTGTGCTATCGGATGCGACTGAGCGCGTAGAAAAGCGCTGGAACCTCAAGGGAAAGCCTAGCTACATCGGAATTATGACAGGCAGCTCCATCGAGGCCTGCAGTCTTGGAAACAATCACACATACGACTATGGTCAGGCTGGACTGGACGATACGAGAAATGTGCTCGACAATGCCGGGATAGTGTATGGCTTCAATGATCATACCGGTATTTACGAGACGGCTGATGGGACAAGGATTGGAATAGTGTCGGTCAGCCTTTTGTCACAAAACGGTGACCGAGAGGCATATATCAAAAACGGTATAGCGCAGCTTCGTGAACAGGGAGCAGCGATAGTTATCGCATGCTGCCACTGGGGCATAGAGGGTGACCATTACCCTAATGACTATCAGCAGGCGGCAGCACATCGTATCATCGATTGGGGAGCAGACCTGGTAGTCGGAAACCACCCTCATGTACTGCAGGGGATGGAGGTCTATAACGGCAAAATGATATGCTACAGTCTTGGAAATTTCTGCTTCGGAGGCAATAAAAATCCGGCAGACAAGAACACGGCGATTTATCAGCAGGCATTTACTCTGATAAATGGTGAATTGCAGCCGGGCATAGATGCGCAGATTATTCCATGCACCTTAAGCAGCGTAAGCTCATACAATGATTTCAGGCCGACAGTGGCTTCGGGCGAAAAAGCTCAGGAGATATGCAATTTAATGAACACATATTCACAAAATTGTAGTAATATAGAGATTGATAGGCTTGGAAAGCTGCATGTAAATTAACAGTAGGTAACTATTCAGAACCACTGAGAAAAAGAAGGTACTGAACAGTTACGATTTTTTAACGAATTAAGATAAAAAGCAGTCATGCAACAAATAGCATGTACCATCATACAAATATAGTAAGGGAGCAAAGAGCAATATGTATATGTGGAGAGAGCGCAGTAAAGAAGAAAAGCATGAGGATGTAGTAAATACAGGCCTGCTGCCGCTTGATGTGGTTGAGGGATTTAAGATACGTCCGGGCTTTTTCAGAATGTACGGAGCGTGCGTGGCATCGAACGGAGTGAGCTTTACCATCAATTCCCATGGAGCAACAAGGTGCACTCTTTTATTGTTCAAGCCACAGGCATCAAAGCCGTATGCGAGGATTCCGTTTCCTGATTCATATAGGATAGGAGATACCTACTCCATGCTTGTTTTTGATATAAAGCCGGATGAATTTGAGTATGCATTTTCGTTTGACGGACCATATGAGCCGGCAAAGGGACTTTTGTTTAACGAGGAAAATGTCCTTTTAGACCCATATTCCAGAGCGGTCACTGGACAGCGAAAATGGGGAGAAAAGCCGGAGGGAGGCAAGGATTTTGAGTACAGAGCCAGAGTTGTAAAAAGCAGCTTTGACTGGGGCAACATAAAGCAGCTTGAGCAACCCTTTGAGGACCTTGTGATTTATGAGACACATGTGAGGGGCTATACAAAGGATAAGTCCTCTGGAGTCAGCGCACCGGGAACATTTGCCGGTTTGAAGGATAAGATTCCGTATCTTAAGGACCTTGGAATAAATGCAGTGGAGCTTATGCCGATTTTTGAGTTTGATGAGATGGAGAGCGCGAGAGTGGTCGATGGTGTGCAGCTTTACAATTACTGGGGCTACAACACAGTATCATTTTTTGCACCGAATACCAGCTATGCCTTCAACGAGGAGCACAACCACGAGGGAGACGAGCTGAAATCGCTGATAAAGGCTTTAAAGGAAAATGGCATAGAGGTCATTCTTGATGTGGTGTTCAACCATACCGCTGAGGGAAATGAGATGGGACCGTGCTTCTCCTTCAAGGGAATAGACAATAACGTGTACTATATGCTTACACCGGATGCACACTACTACAATTTCAGTGGCTGTGGAAACGTTATGAACTGTAATCATCCTGTTGTGCGCAACTTTATCATAGACTGTCTGAGACACTGGGCCATTGAGTACAGAGTGGATGGCTTCAGATTTGACCTGGCTTCCATTCTCGGAAGAGACCAAAACGGTGCACCTATGGCCAATCCGCCGATTCTTGAGTCGCTGGCATTCGACCCGGTACTTGGCAAGATGAAGCTCATCGCAGAGGCATGGGATGCAGGCGGACTGTATCAGGTGGGAAGCTTCCCGTCATGGAACAGATGGGCTGAGTGGAACGGCAGATACAGGGATGACATGAGAAGCTTTTTAAAGGGCGATGACGGTATGGCGGGAAATGCCATCACACGTATCACCGGCTCACGCGACCTTTACAGCCCGGAGAGCAGAGGACACAAGGCATCAGTCAATTTCCTGACCTGTCATGATGGCTTTACACTGTATGACCTTTACTCATACAATGAAAAGCACAATGAGAAAAACGGCTGGAATAACACAGACGGAGACAACAACGGACATAGCTGGAACTGTGGCGCAGAGGGCGAGACAGACGATCCAAATGTAAACGGACTTAGAAGGCGCCTTATAAAGAATGCATTTGCAGCGCTTTTGTGCAGCCGTGGCCCGGCGATGTTTTTTGCGGGCGATGAGTTCTGCAACACCCAGTTTGGAAACAACAATGCGTATTGTCAGGACAATATCATTTCATGGCTCGACTGGAGCAGGCTTGAGGAATTCAAGGAAATCCATGATTTCGTACGTCATATGATTCAGTTCAGGAAAGAGCATCCTATACTCAGAAAGATGACAAAGCCTTCATCCTGCCAGTTTCCGGAAATCAGTGTGCACAACGGTACACCGTTTAATGCCTCGACAGATTACAAGACAAAGCTTATTGGCATCATGTATGCCGGAAGAAATGAGGAGGACACGGAGGATGATATTGTATTCTATTGCATGAATGCATATTGGGAGCCGCTTGTGATGCAGCTTCCGGTGCTTCCGAACGGAAAACACTGGCATGTGGACACCAACACCAATGCAGAGTATTTTGACGGAGAGGACTTCACGGAAAAGACAGAGCTTTTGGGTGTCAACACCATAAGAGTTCCTGCGAGAACCACGATAATACTTGTGGCAGAGTAACAATAAAATCTGTTGCCTGCATACAGACAGGACGTATCAGCGTTTGGTTCTCAGTGATTATGAATAGATATCGTTTTAATAAAAAAACAGCCCTGCACATATTGTGATATGTGCAGGGCTGTTTTTCGTTACGGTTTTGGCTTAGACTGTAACATTTCCCCCTTTCATTTTTCAATATATTTTATGTGACATTTGCGTCAGCAGCCGGTGATGGTTGTGAAGTGATACCGGAAGGCCTTGTATGTATATATCACATAATCAGTTGTGAGTTGGACAAATTTCGTCTGTGAATCCAAGAAAATAATTGGGTGTGACACCAAAAATTGTACTTAGATGGCAAATGACAAAAATGTCAGGCACTCTACGGCCTGTCCTGTAGCCTGAAATAGTTGATTCTGCACAGCACATGATTTCAGAAAGAGCAATGTTGGTCAAGTTGTGGAGCCTCATCAGATAATCAAGCCTGTCAGGCACAGTTGTACTAATGGTTGATAGTTGCTTTTCTAATAGAAAGTTATTTATACTGCTCATAAATGAATTGTAACACAATAATTACAAAAATCAACAAATATCTAAAAATTACGAAAAATTAAAATTACAATTTTAAATCCAGCCACCATCAAAAGTGATTATCTGTCCTGTGAGGTAATCAGGTGCAGTGATGACGGAGTAAGCCATATCTGCGACCTCACAGGCTGTGGCAAAGCGTCCGGCAGGAATTTCATCGGCCAGCTCAGCGCGTTCTGTCTCATCAAAGCAGCGGTTCATATCGGTATCTATGACACCACAGGCTATGGCATTGACCGGAATATGCGATGGCGCAAGCTCCTTGCCGAGTGCCTTGGTAAATGCATTTATACCGCCCTTGCAGGCTGAGTATGCCACCTCGCAGGATGCTCCGACATTGCCCCAGACAGATGAAATCTGTAGTATGCGGCCACATTTATCGGCAACCATATAAGGGATGACGAGCTTTGTAAAGTTAAAAACACCGGTCAGATTTATCGCGACGATATTGTTCCATTCCTCCGGTGTCATGTCGCTCAGCAGCCCGATATGCGATATGCCGGCATTGTTAATGAGCACATCTATATGGCCAAAATGGGAAATGGTATTCGCAACCATATCCTTGGCAAAGAAAAAGTCTCCTACATTTCCGGTGTAGCATAGCACCTCAATTCCGTATGCACAGTGAAGCTCATCAGCCAGAGCCTTTAGCCTGTCAGATGAATTGCGGCAGCAAAGTGAGAGGTTATAGCCACAGGAAGCCAGCTTTTTGGCAATGGCGGCACCGATACCGCGTGAAGCTCCGGTTATTATAGCTGTTTTATTTATGTGATTGGTGTGATTTATGTGATTTGTCTGATTTGTCATGATATTCTCCTTATAATTTATATACCGTGGTGCTAAGCCGGTCGCTACGCTGCCGGGCCGGCTTCATAGTATAAAGAAAATAATTACGTGATTAAATTACAGTTCTGCCATGGGTATGATACCTCGTTGTGAGGCTGGGCACAACAGTGTAAATTTTTATCTTATACAGCATAAATCATACCATAAATATATATTATGGGGTAGACAAAATTTATACATTGTGATATTATTTAATAGTTGCAAAACAAATTGCAGACGGCGTGTGGCTCAGTTTGGTAGAGCGCTACGTTCGGGACGTAGAGGTCGCAAGTTCGAATCTTGTCACGCCGATTTATTTATGTATCTGAATAGTTATAGACTGTATTATTTTGGAGCACGCGCATAGCGTGTTTTTTTTGTTACTGTTCAGTGTGAATAGTAACTTTTTTATTTAGTTCTTTGTAAATCAAAATAATATATTGCTTTATTGGTAAAAATAATGGTAAAATAGTACTAGTGTATTGGCTTGATTTAGGAAAGGTACAGGAAATAGAGGATATGAATATTGTTTCACAAATGTGTGCCATTGCGGTGATGTTCGTAATAATGTATTTTTATATTTCGCAGAAAAAGATTATATTACATACATCGAAGGCTTTTGTTGAGGTATGGATTGCAGGCTTGCTGTCACTTTTCTTTGATATTTTCGCACTTGTTGCAATTGAAAAAAGAAGCGGATATCCTCATACTGCTACCAATATTATCTGCAAATTATATCTCTGGACGGTTACATGGGTTGCCATGGTGGCCTTCTGGTATATATGCGTGGATATTTTCAGGAAAAAAGAGCTTGAGCGCAAGTGGAGAAAGCGGCTGTGGGTATTTGGAATCTTAACTGATATTCTGATAATGGTCGTACCGATTAAAATTTATGATTCGGATAATATAGTTTATACATATGGTCCGGCTGTTATTATAACATATGCAGTAACTGTAATTCTGCTGGCGCTTATTCTAATGCTGACAAAAAAATACAGTCAGGCTATAAATCCGAGAAGAAGAAATAGCATGCAGGTCTGGGTGGCTCTTATGTTTATATCGGCGGTTATTCAGTTTATAGATAAAAAAATATTGATTGTCAGCTTTGCGAGTGTGATAGGTGTGCTTATCCTTTTTATTATGCTTGAAAATCCAATGGCAAATATTGACAGGGATACAGGATTTTTCAACCTCAATGCCCTTTTTGAATACATGAAGGAGGCATATGGACAGGGGAATGATGTATCGATAGTGTGTATTCGCTATGGAAGCAATGAAAATGATTTTTTCACCCGCGAGATGGAAAAAAGTATTTTTTATGAGGTGGTTTCTTTTATCAATAAGTTGCCTGATAATTATGTTTTTAGAAGCTCGGCAAACGAGTATCTGCTGGTTTTTGAGAATACTGATTGTGCAGAAAAAACAATCGGAATATTGGAACGCAGGTTCGACAAGCCATGGGGCAGTGACAATATGACGATGCTGTTTGGGGAGATATATTATCTAAGGTCTACTGAGCTTGTGCGGAGACCATCGGATATACTGGGGCTTTTTCAATATGCCAAGCGTAACAGAGCTGAGTTTACGGGGCGCGGCGTGATGCTCATAAATAATGAAGTCATTGAGCACATATATGATGAAAATTCGGTTGAAAATGAGATAATAGAGGCATTGCGCGATAACCGTGTAGAGGTATTTTACCAGCCAATTTATAACACTAAAACGAATAAATTCACCTCTGCGGAGGCGCTTGTCAGAATAAGGTCGCGCGAGGGAAATATCATACCTCCGGGCAGGTTTATTGCTGTAGCTGAGAAGCGGGGACTCATTTTAAGGCTTGGAGAGCGCGTGTTTGAGAAAGTGTGCAGATTTATTGTACAGCATGATATACATGCGATGGGAATTGAGTATATTGAATGCAACCTGTCAGTGGTGCAGTGTGCTTATGACCATTTAGCGCAGGATTTTATTGCAATTATGGAGAAATATCATGTGGATGCAAATGATATTGTGCTTGAGATTACAGAGTCTGCATCTATCACTGAAAAAAAGATACTGCTTGATAATATGAATGCCCTGCGTAAGGTGGGAGTGAGGTTTGCGCTGGATGATTTTGGCACAGGTCAGTCAAATTTAAGCTATATTGTTGATATGCCGATTGACATTGTGAAATTTGACAGAGGCATGACAAATGCATATTTTGACAACGGAAAGGGCAAACCTGTTATGGATGCCGCAATGGGCATGATTCAAAAGCTAAAGCTTGAGATTGTTTCTGAGGGAATCGAGGAGAAGGAGCAGTTGGCAAAACTGGATGAGCTTGGAATAGATTACATTCAGGGCTACTATTTCTCAAAACCGAGAAATGCTGCTGAGTTTATTTCATTCATAGAAAGCAATAATGCATAGTTTATTTCATTCATAAAAAGCAATAATGCATAGTTTATTTTATTCATACAAGATAATAATGATATGAGGGGCAAAAGGTATTTTGCCCCTCATTTATGATTAATCAGATTGCTACATGCTACGCATTTCCATAATCTGACTACACCTCGAAATCCGCTAATTTTCTGTGTTCCCGCAGCAAATTGCTACTTTCTCGGTGTAGTGTGGGTCACTAAGGTATACATCGAATTGCATGCAAGCGTGCATCGATGATACCTTTTGACCCTTTAATCATAATATTTGGGTAGAATGTTTCCATATGGCAGGGGCACCTATGAATCTTGAGCAGTAATTATTTTTATTTTTTCTGAAAATTCATATTTTTTGTCTTTTTATTTAGAAAATACTGGATTTTTAAATTATCATAATGTACAATATCAGCAGCCTATGCTATAGTAAAGGCACACAAAGGAAAAATCACCGCAGAAAGTAAAGATGGCAGGTCTATTAAATTTACAATCGTACTGTAAATTAAAAATATTTTTTACATGCATTTTACACACTAATGATTTTGCATTTTACATTTCCCCGTTACTATATCAGTTGTAACAAACAAAGAAACAAATTCAAGAAAGAAATGAAAGAGGAAATTAAAATGAAAAATCGTATGAAAAAGCTTTTAGTTTTAGCAACTGCTGCAACAATGATGACAGCAGCATTTACAGGATGTGGCTCAAGCTCAGACGGAGCAGACAATAATGCAGATACAAGCGCAAATAAGAGCGCAGATGAAGGCACATCAAATGAGAACTTAAGCGGTTCACTTTCACTTGCAGGAAGTACTTCAATGGAGAAGCTTTGTGAGGCACTCAAGGAGTCATTCATGGAGCAGAACCCTGGAGTGACAGTAACAGTTGAGTATACAGGTTCTGGTTCAGGAATCGAGTCAGTGACAGCAGGAAGCGTAGATATCGGAGATTCATCAAGAGCACTTACAGATGATGAGAAAGCAAACGGCGTTGAGGAAAACATCGTAGCAATCGACGGAATCGCAGTTATCACAGACAAGGACAACTCAGTAACAGAGCTTACATCAGATGACTTAAAGAAAATCTACACAGGCGAGATTTCAAACTGGAAAGACCTTGGCGGAAAAGACGAGGCAATCGTAGCAATCGGCCGTGAGGCAGCTTCAGGAACAAGAGGAGCCTTCGAGGAGCTTCTTGATGTAAAGGATCAGTGCAAATATGCACAGGAGCTTGACTCAACAGGAGCAGTTCTTGCAAAGGTAGGCTCAACACCTGGAGCAATCGGATATGTTTCACTTGACGTACTTGATGACACAGTAACAGCAATGAAGATTGACGGAGTAGAGGCAACAGAGGAAAACATCGTAGCAGGCAAATATCTCCTTTCTCGTCCATTTGTAATGGCTACAAAGGGCAAGATTGACGAGCAGAACGACATTGTTAAGGCTTGGTTCGACTATGTAAACTCAGATGAGGGACAGGCAGTAATCAAGAAGGTAGGTCTTATCCTCCCTCAGTAGAAATTGTTGGTATTAATACATATTGATAAGATACAAGGGTTTCCTCAGGAAATGGCAGGTTTCCTGGGGAACTTTTTGAAACAAGGAGTATCAAATGAAACATAAATCCATAGTAGAGAATGTTGTCAAAATAATATTTACGGTATGTGCGGTTGTGGCAATATTCGCAGTATTATCAATAACAATTTATATGTTCCTCAAAGGCGCACCGGCATTTTTCAAGGTCGGAGTGTTAAATCTTTTATTCGGAACAAAATGGGCACCGACAGCGGCAGACCCAAGCTACGGAATATTGTACATAATCCTTACATCCATCATAGGAACAGCGGTATCTATCCTCATAGGAGTACCGATTGCTCTTCTTACGGCAGTATTTCTCACTGAGGTGTCAAATAAAAAGCTCTCATCAGTGGTGCAGCCGGCAGTAGAGCTGCTTGCAGCCATTCCATCAGTAATCTATGGACTTTTGGGACTTATGATACTTAATCCGGTATTATACAAGCTTGAGAAACATATTTTTGCAAACTCAGCAACACATCAGTTTACCGGCGGATCAAACCTGCTTGCAGCAATCATAGTGCTTGCAATCATGATTCTTCCTACGGTAATCAACATGAGCGTATCATCAATACAGGCGGTTCCGCAGCAGATGAGAGCGGCATCCCTCGCTCTTGGAGCAACAAAGATACAGACAATATTTAAAGTGACGGTTCCGGCAGCAAAGTCAGGAATCATGACAGGAATCGTGCTCGGAATAGGTCGTGCACTCGGAGAAGCCATGGCAATCAACATGGTAGCCGGTGGAACAGTAAGCTTCCCACTGCCATTCAACTCAGTGCGTTTCCTTACCACACAGCTCGTCAGCGAGATGGGATACGCCAGCGGACTTCACAGACAGGTGCTTTTCTCAGTAGGCCTTGTGCTTTTTGTGTTTATCATGATAATCAACCTCACCCTTATGAAACTCAAAAAGAAAGGAGCTGTGGAAAATGACTAGTATAAATGGAAAACGCCGCAGAATAGGCGATGATGTAGTATACTTTTTCATATATCTGTGCGCAGCATTATCGGTAGTACTGCTTGCGGGAATCATCATATATGTATTTGTCAGGGGAATCGGCCAGGTAAACTGGGAGTTTCTGACAAGCGAGACATCTGTCTTAAGAGGCACTGTCGGAATAGCGGGAAACTTGCTAAATACACTTTACATCATAATAATCACAATGCTCATAGCAACTCCTGTCGGAGTGGGAGCAGCCGTGTACCTGAATGAGTATGCAAAGCCCGGTAAGCTCGTATCCACAATCGAGTTTGCCACAGAAACACTTGCGGGAATACCGTCAATTATCTTCGGTCTCTTCGGAATGATGTTTTTCGGACAGACGATAGGTTTTGGCTACAGCATCCTGACAGGTTCACTGACACTGACACTCATGGTTCTGCCTCTCATCACCAGAAACACACAGGAGGCACTGAAAACCGTACCGGACAGCTACAGACACGGAGCAGTCGGACTCGGAGCCGGAAAATGGCACACCATCCGCACTATCCTGTTGCCATCAGCCATGCCGGGAATCATCACAGGTGTTATCCTTGCAATCGGCCGAATAGTCGGTGAGTCAGCAGCACTCCTCTTTACAGCAGGAAGTGCAGGAATGCTTCCAAAGGTTGCCAGCGGATATTTCTCAAAGATAATGCAGTCAGGTGGAACACTTACCATCAAGCTCTACCTTGCAGCGACAAGTGAAGGAAAATTCGACCAGGCATTTGGAATTGCGGTTGTGCTTCTCGTAATCGTATTCCTTATCAACATATTGACGAAGGTACTCGCAAATAAATTTCAGGCGAAATAGTTAATGAATTAACTCATATATAATAAACTAAGGCATAAGGAGCTGCGATTTCGATCGGGGCTTCTTTTTTTGAACTTTTTCAAAAAAAATTAAATTTCATGGAACCAAAACATAACTTATACTGTCTAATATATGTAAACAGTTTACGGAAGATACGATATTGTTTAAGTATATTTTGTAGTAGAAAGGAGAATATAGTAATGAAGAGAATATTATGTTTACTCACAATTGCAACGTTATGTGTAGCAGGAAGATCGTATGTTATGGCTGATGAGATTGATGATAAAAATCTTTTGAATGGAGGTACTATTATACCACAAAGTGTAGAGGCAGAATACGAATATGGGGATAAAGACAATTTGACCCATGAATATGTGTGGAAAGATGATATGAAAGTTGCTACGTATGCAGCGGCAAGTGAATCAGAGCAGTTGAGTTATGCATCATGGCAGGAACATAAAGAAGCTGATGGAACATTAAAACATAGGGCAGCCAAGATATCACCTAATTCTGGCTCAAGTGCGTGGTATGCTTGTTCACAAACGAAGTACAAGGCGGCACATTTTTCAAGATGTAGAATAATTAAAACAATAACTGGTAAAATTCTTGAAGATAGCAATCAAGTACAGGTACAAACAGGAACAGCTACAGCGAGAACGGCTAAAGAAAGATTATATGCTTTGGATTGGGATTTTTCAATGCGTTCATTTTGGGGAATTTTATAGTTGTAATACTGAATTAAAAGCCAAAAGTCTTTAATACTTTTGGCTTTTTGAGTAGGAGAGAAATGAATAAAAATATTTTTAAGCATAATGCATTAGTTTTAATTTTGATTTTTATACTAGGATTTGTGACAATGTTTTCTATTAAATCAATTTATAGAAGCAGGACAATAGAATTACTGAGTAATGATATGTATAAGGAAGACGTAGTATATTGTTCGCAATTAGAATACATTTCATTAAATGACATGAAAACAATATCTAATGGTTTATTTGTATCAAAAGAATTGGGGAGTAATATGAGAGCTATATATTTTTCTACTGACTATAGGTACCATTTACCTGTTATATGGGGGCGATTTTTTGAAAATAAGGATTTTGATAAAAACAATAATGCCGTTATTGTAGGGAAAAATTTGCAAAAAAAATTAAAAAAAGTGGATAATAGCTTTGTTTTGGAATTTCAGAATCATGAGTATAAGGTTATTGGAATACTTGGATATGATATTGATACAGTGTTAGATAATATGATATTTTTTAATTTATTAAATGTATATGAACAGGCTCCGATAAAAACAGATATAGTTTTTGGTGGAAATCATGATGAAATAGTTGAAAAGATACAAGCAACATATTCGAATAGTGAAATGGTAATATGGGACATTCCATATACCGGAATTTCAAGAATTTGGTCAAGCTCATATATTTATAGCAATATATCTATTGTTATAATGATTAGTGTATTAATTTCGATTCTACTTGTGCTGATATTAAAATCCTCATATTATGACCAATACATAAATGTGTTTAATATTCTGGGATATAAGAGAAATTTATATTATTTAAAGTTGCCGGCAAAAGAAATAATGATGTATACAGTATTTATGTTGATTGGGGAAAGTATATACACAATACGAATTAATAAATACTATGTAAATGCGGATTTTATTAAATCATCACTGATAGTTTCAATGTGTGTGTGGTTGCTGTTGGTAATATTTACTCTGACAATCTTTAAATTCAAAACAAAGAGGAGCAACTGATAGTGAAAAAAGAAAATACAATTTATATTATCATGATATTATATATTTTGCTGAATCTTGTTTGCGTAAATATATTATTTAGCAATGTTTATGATTCTTATTTTGAATTGTTTCCGGTTAATGATAGTGAAGATACATATCGGCTTGTTGACATGGAGGAATCTGTTTCATCCTTTGCAACGGTGTACAAAGGGAACATAATAAAAAACTTAATAATGGACTGCCAATC
>ENA-ORUN01000218-ORUN01000218.1-human-gut-metagenome-genome-assembly--contig:-NODE-218-length-71822-cov-15.107933_pt1 | contig 71822 bp, 56 predicted proteins | sample MGYA00242080_ERZ509209 | MGnify/ENA primary metagenome ERZ509209 (study PRJEB26280, sample SAMEA2338786) | human gut metagenome | biome: human gut; feature: human-associated habitat; material: faeces... | reverse complement strand
ATTAAATGATGTATAAAAATATAAAGTGGTGTCTACTTTTTGTTGACTAGTGCACTTTAGTAGGTCTCTGCTCCCATAGCAATATTATAAGAAAAACACCCACTAATTCTGTTATCCGATAGCTTTTAGTAGGTGTTCGCCTCTCACCTCAATTCCCCATTACAGGTCAAACAGTGACAACTGGTTGCTGTCTGTCATATCTCCAAGTATTCCAAGCTCTGAAAGCTTATCTATCGCTGACTGTCCTATCTTGGCTCGCTGGCGTAAGTCATCCTTTGATAAGAATTCGCCATCTCTGGCGGCTATCTCTATTGACTCTCCGGCGACTTCGCCTACCTTTGATATAACCTTGAATGATGGCATAATCTTTCCATCAATTATCTGGAAGGTTCTTGCCTTTGCCTTGTATATGTCTATAGGTGTGAATTCATAGCCTCTTGCATGCATTTCCTGAACAATACGCATTACACCAAGTTCATCTTCTTCTGTATTAGAGATTGTACCTTCTGCTTTCTTGGCTTTGTACTCAGCAATGTAGTGTTCAAGCCTTACAGGGCTCATAGCCATTTTCTCATAGTCAAATGCTGTGGCTCTTATACTAAAGTAAGCTGTGTAATATGCAAGCGGATAGAATACCTTACAGTATGCAACTCGCCATGCCATCATAACATACGCCGCAGCATGTGCCTTAGGGAACATGTACTTAATTCGCTCGCATGACCATATATACCAGTCTGGTACACCATGGTCAATCATGTGCTGCTTCCACTCCGGCCATTCTTTACATTTGCCGGATGCAACCTTACCCTTTCGGACCATTTCCATTATTTTAAATGATTCCTCTGAATCAAGTCCCTTCTGGATAAGATATATCATAATATCGTCTCGTGTACATATAGCTGTTGAAATAGTAGCTTTTCCTTCTTTAATAAGAGTCTGTGCATTGCCAAGCCATACATCAGTACCATGCGCAAGTCCTGCGATACGGACAAGGTCTGAGAAATACTGTGGCTTAGTATCCATAAGCATCTGCATGGCAAAGTCAGTACCAAACTCTGGTATTCCAAGTGCTCCTAACTTTGTGCCGCCTATATCCTCAGGTTTGATTCCAAGTGCAGATGTATTCTGGAACAGCGACATAACCTCTTTAGAATCAAGTGGAATCTCAAGAGGGTCAATTCCCGTTAAATCCTGTAACATTCGTATCATTGTAGGATCAAGATGTCCTAAGATATCCAGCTTTAACAGGTTGTGGTCAATACTATGGTAATCGAAATGTGTTGTTACTATAGATGTCGTCATATCATTTGCAGGGTGCTGTACCGGTGTAAATGAATGAATCTCTTCACCAATTGGAAGTACAACAATTCCACCTGGATGCTGTCCTGTAGTTCTTCTAATATCAATACAGCCTTCTGCTATTCGTTCTATCTCACATTTTCTCTTAACAATAGGAGGCTTACCCTCAAGTGCATTCTTTGCTGACTTCTCTTCAAAATACTTCATAACGAAACCATACGCAGTCTTTTCTGCGACAGTACCGATAGTTCCGGCTTTGAAGGTCTGTCCTTTTCCAAAGATAACCTCTGTGTAGGCATGAGCCTTACTCTGGTATTCATTGGAGAAGTTAAGATCAATATCAGGCTCTTTGTTTCCCTTGAAACCAAGGAAAGTCTCGAACGGAATATCAAATCCCATCTTATTAAGCTTCGCTCCGCATTTTGGGCATATCTTATCAGGCATATCGCAGCCTGCGCCTCCGGCAAATGCTTTAACTTCATCTGAATAGAAATCATTATAGTAGCATTTTGGACACAGATAATGCGGGCTTAACGGATTAACCTCGGTGATACCCGCCATTGTTGCTGCTAATGAAGAACCAACCGAACCTCTTGAACCAACCAGATAACCGTCATCATTAGATTTCCATACAAGCTTCTGTGCAATTATGTACATAACGGAATATCCGTTAGAGATAATTGAGTTCAACTCTCGCTCTAATCGCTCAGTTACTATCTGTGGAAGCTCCGGACCATATATCTCATGAGCTCTGTTTTCACAGATTGTACGAAGCATCTGGTCAGAGTTCTCAATGAACGGAGGACATTTATCCGGTCTTACAGGCTCAATCTCCTCACACATATCCATAATCTTATTAGTGTTGGTTACAACAACCTCGTATGCCTTGTCACTTCCGAGATAATCACATTCATGAAGCATTTCTTCAGTAGTATGAAGATACAGCGGTGCCTGATTATCCGCATCATCAAAGCCTTTTCCTGCCATGATAATTCTACGGTACACTTCATCCTCTGGATTTAAGAAATGCACATCACAGGTTGCCACAACAGGCTTGCCGAATTTGTCACCAAGTTCTACTATTCTGCGGTTCAGATTGCGCAAATCCTCCTCATTCTGGACATAGCAATCCTCTTTCTCAATCATGAACCTGTTATTGCCAATTGGCTGTATCTCAAGATAGTCATAGAAATTAACTATTCTCGCTATCTCTGCTTCTGAACGACCATTTACAAGACTTCTGAAAAGCTCACCTGCCTCACACGCACTTCCTATAATAAGACCTTCCCTGTACTGGTTAACAAGACTCTTCGGTATCTTAGGGAATCTGTTAAAGTACTGCAAATGTGATGCAGAAACAAGTCTGTACAGATTAATCCTTCCCATCTCATTAGAAGCAAGAATTATGCAGTGATACTGATGAAGCTTCTTGATGGCGTTCTCATCCATCTTACCTTCCTCATTAAGCTTATCAACGTCAGGAATATCCCTGTCGTAAAGCATTTTAATCATCTTGACAAATATGTCTGCAGTCGCAGCAGCATCGTCAACCGCCCTGTGGTGGCTTTCAAGTACAACATTAAGATGCTTTGTAAGCGTATCCAGCTTATAATTATGAAGATTTGGCATAAGAAACTGTGCAAGAAGCACTGTGTCTATAATGGTAGTATCCACATTTATACCAATCTTCTCCGCCTTATTGATTATGAAACTTGTATCGAATTCCGCATTATGTGCAACCATAACAGCACCCTCGCAGAATTCAAGAAACTTAGGCAGAATCTCCTCTATCTTAGGTGCATTCATAACCATCTGGTCATTAATGTGCGTAAGCGTCTCAATTCTGAATGGAATAGGAATCTCAGGATTAACAAATGTAGAGAATCTGTCTACTATCTCACCATTGCACACCTTGACTGCACCTATCTCTATAATTCTGTCAACTTCCGCAGAAAATCCCGTTGTCTCAAGGTCGAACACAACATATGTATCGTTAAAGCTCTGTCCTCTCGGATTCGTTACTATCTGCTTGGTATCATCAACGAGATAAGCCTCGACTCCGTATATTATCTTAAAATCAAGCTTCTCACCCTTCTTGGCATAAGAGCCTTTGAGGTCGCTCATCGTATGGAATGCATCTGTAAATGCCTGCACAACACCGTGGTCAGTAATTGCAATTGCCTTATGTCCCCATCTGATTGCCTGTTTGATAATATCAGATACATAAGACACACCATCCATATCACTCATCTTGGTATGGCAGTGCAACTCAACTCTTTTATGAAGTGCAAGGTCATTGCGCACCTGTCTTGTATCAGAGCCTTTTCTTATGCCCCACACATTGGCAATTGATATTTCCTGGTCGTACTTGTCAAATGTAGCATTACCCTTAATCTTTAAGAAATTCCCCTTCTTGATAACACCTGAAAGCTCCGGTACCTGCTCATTTTTTGCAAAAACCTTTACTGTAATTGTGTCTGTAAAATCTGTGACATTGAACATAATAATTGTTCTTTCGTTACGGATTTCACGCATTTCAACATTACGGACCATGCCAGAGATAATAACATCTCCGATTGCCGTATCTATCTGTTCAATCGGTGTTACATCACCGTCAAAATCTCTTCCATATAAAACATCTTCGTTAGCAGGCTTTCTGCTGTATGTCTTAAGCTCTTCCCTGCCCCTGTTGTCGCTTGCAAAAAATGCTGCTCTAGCCGCCTTCTGCTTGGCTGCTGTCTCAGCTTTCTTTGCTGCCTTCTGTTCAGAAGTAAGCTTCTTATCATCCCTGCCGTCGGCATTATCTTCTGCTGCCGCCATCATATTATTCTCAATTTCTTTGACACGAAGATTAATCTTGTATGCATTTTCTCTCTCGTACTGGCTCTCCTTCTTCTTGGCATACTGATACTCAACATCTATCTCAAACCCGAATCTGTTCAGGAATATTTTCTTAAAATAATCTGTCAGTGTATCAGCATACTGATGTGCAAGAAAGCTGTCCTCAATCGTAAATACAAGCATATCCTCTTTTTCGAACTCCCACTTGGAATTTTTCAAAAGATTATATTCAAGTGTCCAGTATTTCTCCAGCTCTGCTAAGATACTGTCATAATATATATCCATTACAGTCTGTGGCGTATACTGTGCTGACAAAACATATCTGTCGATAATCCGCACGTCCATGTTAGATATACGGAATATCTGCTTCTTTAATGCATCCTCAACCTTGAATATTATTGGTTTTTCTATTACCCTGTCACTCTTTATATAAACGCGTGCCAGAGAATTGGTCGATGTTTTCGAGACTTTAGTTACTTCAACATTCTCAAAATACACCGCCAGATCCTCTGGCAGCTTCAGCGTCTTAAACACTTCAAAAAATTTGTACATATGTATCACTCATTCCAATTATCAAGTTCATACCTGAGTGTATCAAGAAGCTCCTCTTCTGGAACTTTCTTAATAATCTCTCCATGTTTAATAAGTACTCCGCAGCCGTCACCGCCTGCAATTCCAAGATCAGCTTCCTTTGCTTCTCCCGGTCCGTTAACTACACATCCCATTACAGCAAGCTTCAAGTCAAGGTCATACCCTGAAACCATTTTCTCAACCTTTCCTGCAAGGTCTATAAGATTAATTCTTGTTCTTCCGCATGTAGGGCATGAAACAACTTCTATTCCGCCTTTTCTTAAGCCCAGAGTCTTAAGTATCAGTTTCGCAGCCTCTATTTCCCTTACAGGATCATCTGTAAGAGAAACTCTTATTGTATCGCCAATTCCCTGATTAAGTATAAGACCAAGTCCGATTGATGACTTAATGCTTCCTGAGAATATCGTTCCAGACTCAGTAATTCCAACATGAAGCGGATGATTAGTCTGTTTTGCAATAAGCTCATGTGCTTTAACACACATCATTACATCAGAAGATTTGATGCTGACAACAAGATTATCATAACCTAAGTCTTCAATAATCTTAACCTTGTCAAGTGCGCTCTCAACTATTCCCTCTGCTGTTACTCCGCCATATTTCTCAATAAGGTCTTTCTCAAGTGAACCGCTGTTGACACCAACCCTGATTGGTATATTTCTTTCCCTTGCAACATCAACAACAGCCTTTATCTTGTCTGTTCCTCCAATATTGCCCGGATTAATTCTAATCTTGTCAGCCCCATTCTCTATTGCCATAATAGCCATCTTATAGTCAAAATGTATATCAGCAACGAGAGGTATCTCTATCTGCTTCTTTATCTCTTTGATTGCAAGTGCAGCTTCCTTAGTTGGAACTGTGCATCTGATAATTTCACAACCAGCTTTGGTAAGCTCCTTAATCTGTGCTACTGTTGCCGCAACATCTTCTGTATGTGTATTAGTCATTGACTGGATAAGAATAGGATTGCCGCCACCTATAACACGGTTTCCTATCTTAACAACCTTAGTATTATCTCTGTACATAACCCCTGTGTCCTTTCTGTATTAGAACAATGCCATTATATCTTTAAGCAATACAACAATCATAAGTATAACAAGAAGTATCATACCTATGAAATTAACAATTCCTTCATGCTCTCTCTTAACCGGCTTGCCTCTTAATGCCTCTATTATAAGGAATACAAGTCTGCCTCCGTCAAGTGCCGGAATTGGCAGCAGATTCATTACTCCTAAGTTGGCACTGATAAGTGCTGCAAGATTCATAAGATTAAGGAATACATAAAATGCACCATCTGCCTTACTTTCTTCAACAATCTCACTCATTGTGCTTACAGTTCCAACAGGTCCTAACAATGAATCAAATCCAATCTTTCCTGTAAATAACATTCCAAGACTCTGGATTACAGTCTTGACACTGTATCCGACTTCCTCCACTGAATACTTGAGAGTACCAATAGGAGAAGTCTTTACTCTGTCTCCATAAACAACAAAGCCTGTATCATAGCTTTCAACTTCAACCTTCTTAGGTTCAACTGTCACATCAACATTTTTTCCATCTCTTGTAACTGTGAATACAACCTTTTTGCCGCCGCTTGATGTAATAGCTTCTGTCACATTGGAATTATTCTTCATTGCAGTACCATCAACTGCTTTGATAACATCATTAGCTTTAAGTCCCGCCTTTTCAGCCGGAGAATCCTTGGTAACAGAACTTATGAGACAATTCTCATTCATCATGATTCCAACCTGATACTTCTGCTGCTTAATATGCTGCGGAGTAACAGTTGTTGTCATCTTTTCACCGTCTCTTGTAAATGTTATGTTAAGAGTCTTATCTGCATTATAAGCCCTGTAGAAATAAAAATCCCTGTAAAATGTTACCTTATGTCCATTAACCTTAGTTATGACATCACCTTCCTGAAGCCCTGCTTCTGTGGCTGGCGAATTATCTTTAACAACATCAATGTCACATGGATCATAGCCAAGACTTCCGACAATAACTACTGCACACACGAAAGCAAGAAGGAAATTAAATACCGGACCTGCTGCTATGACAGCAATTCTTGCCCAGACTGATTTGCTTGCAAATGACTTTTCCATGTCATAACCATTTTTGATAGCAAGCTTTCTTTTCTTAGCTTCCTTTTCTTCATCCGTAAGCTCTTCGTCATCATCTTCTTCTGACTGTATAACACTCATCTCAAGGAACTCATCACCAAGCATCGTACATGCACCACCAAAAGGAAGTGCTTTAATACAATACTCCGTCTCACCTTTTCTGAAATGTATCAGCTTCGGTCCGAATCCGATTGAGAATTCAACTACAGTTATGCCATTAGCCTTAGCTATTATAAAATGTCCGAATTCATGGACAATAACTATTATACTGAGTACAAGAATCGCCAGAATAACATTAAGAACCAACTCCTACCACCTGCTTTCTATCATGTCTGTTACTATCTTCTGTGTAGAGAGAATCTGCTCTACTGTTGGATTATTGATATAATCCACTTCATTCATGGCGTATTCTATAATATCCGGAATGTCCAGATATTTTATCTTTCTGTCTAAAAATCTAGCTACAGCTACTTCGTTAGCTGCATTAAGTGCAGTCGGGATGTTGCCTCCACGCGCTGCTGCCTCGTAAGCAAGCTTAAGTCCCTTGAAAGTCTCCATATCCGGCTTTTCAAATGTAATCTTAGCCAGTTCATAGAAATCAAGTCTTTCTGTGTTAAGCTCTCTTCTTTCAGGATAATAAAGAGCATACTGTATAGGAAGTCTCATATCAGGACTTCCAAGCTGTGCCATAACAGCTCCATCCTTGAATTCAACCATTGAATGGATTATGCTCTGTGGCTGGACTATAACCTGAACCTTCTCGGCAGGTACTCCAAAAAGCCACTGTGCCTCCATCACCTCAAGTCCTTTATTAACCATTGTAGAAGAATCTATTGTTATCTTGCGTCCCATAGCCCAGTTAGGATGCTTAAGTGCATCCTCTAACTGTACATTTTCAAGGTCAGCTCTTTTCTTTCCTCTGAATGGACCACCAGAAGCTGTAAGAAGAATCTTCTCTATCTCACCACGGTTCTCACCATTAAGGCACTGGAATATTGCTGAATGTTCGCTGTCAACAGGATATATATTAACATTACATTCCTTAGCAAGACTCATAATAATATGACCAGCACACACAAGTGTCTCTTTATTGGCAAGTGCAATGTCCTTATGTGCCTTGATAGCTTCAACTGTAGGTGTAATTCCCATCATACCTACAACTGCTGTGACAACAATTTCTGCACTCTCAATTGTTGCAGCCTCAATAAGACCTTCGTCACCACTTACAATCTTAACATCCATATCACCGATAAGAGTCTTTAACTCTGGAACAAGTTCTTCTTTACCTATACATACAAGCTGTGGCTTGAATTCACGGACCTGTTCTGCAAGGTCAGCAACCCTTGTGCCCGCTGCAAGTGCAACTACGTTAATATCAGCATTTCTTCTAATAACATCTAATGTCTGTGTTCCAATTGAACCAGTTGAACCAAGTATCGAAACGTTCTTCATTATCAACCTCCAAAGACTTTGTTAATAACCTCTATTGACCAGTAAACAACAGGTGCAGTGAATATAGCACTGTCGAATCTGTCCATAATTCCGCCATGTCCCGGTATTAACTTTCCATAGTCTTTCACATCATGATTTCTCTTAATAGCAGATGCAGCCAGATCTCCGAATATAGACAGGAATGCACCTATGAAGCTGGCTATTGCAAATGTATATACAGGATGTACAAGTACATCTGACATCTTAGAGCTTATGGCAAATCCATATCCAAAGCCAAGAAGTGTAGCACCGACAACTCCTCCTATTGCACCCTCGTAAGTCTTCTTAGGTGAAAGCTTTGGAGTCATCTTATGCTTTCCAAGAAATACACCTGTGAAATATGCACATGTATCATTGCCCCATGAAGACACGAATATAAGCCATACGATATATATTCCGTCCTGCAGCATTCTTACCTGATAGATATAAGAAAGTGTTACAGCAACATATACTATACTGAAGAATACCCACATAACATCTTCTGTCTTATATTTTGGAAATGTAAATACATAAACTGACATCATAAGTATGCATGAAGCTACAAGAAGCAGTAAAATATATGCTGGATCATTAAGCAAAAGAATAAAATAATAAGTAATTGCCGCTATATATCCTACAACTGCCAGACCTGTCTTCTCAAGCTTCTTAACTTTAATAAGCTCATACATTCCAACAAGTGAAATAAACAGACTGAACCCGAATGTAACCCAGCCTCCGAAATAGAGGCATGTGAAAAGTATGACTATGAGCACAGCTCCGCTCATAATTCTTGTACGCATAATCTACTCCTCCTTAACTCCGCCGAATCTTCTTTCCGTCTTATTGTATTTCTCAAATGCTTTAATAAGTTCTTCCCTGTCAAAATCAGGCCAGAAAATATCTGTGAAATAAAATTCTGTATAAGCAAGCTGCCAGCACAGATAATTAGACAATCTCTGTTCACCGCTTGTTCTTATAAGTAAATCCGGATCTGGCAATTCCCATGTATCAAGATTGTTACTTATTGTATCTTCATCTATATCTTCAGGCTTAAGACTTCCTTCTGATACCTTGCCGGCAATCTTTCTTACCGCTCTTGTTATCTCATCTCTTCCACCATAATTAATGGCTATAGTAAAATTAAGCCCTGTATTATTCTTGGTTTTCTCTTCGAGATTATTGATACTGTCTATAATATCCTGGCTGAGTTCATCTTTTCTTCCAATAACTCTGCATCGCACATTATTCTTCATGGATTTCTTAACACAATCCTTAAGATAAGTTCTTAAGATTCCCATAAGAGTACTTACTTCTTCTGTTGAACGTTTCCAGTTCTCTGTTGAAAAAGCATATACAGTAAAATACTTTACACCAAGCTCATCTACGACATAAAGCATATCTTCAACAACTTTACTTCCCTGCACATGTCCCATTGTTCTTGGGAGATGTCTTTTCTTAGCCCATCTTCCATTACCATCAAGAATAACAGCAACATGCCCCGGAATCTTTAATCCGAGACTCTCGTTAAATGTATCCATATCTATGATTCCTCTCGCAATTCATTCAATTACAAAAAGGCTGTTGTAAAATATCCAACAGCCCTGACATTTTCTTAAACTGTAAGTATCTCTTTAGTCTTATCATCTATAGCGCTATCAATCATAGCAATATACTTATCAGTAATCTTCTGAATTTCATCCTCTGAATTCTTAGCTTCATCATCAGAGATATCTCCTGCCTTGTTCTCTTTCTTTATTGCATCGTTGGCATCTCTTCTGATATTACGGATAGCAACCTTGGCATTATCACCCTTCTTCTTGATATCCTTAGCAAGTTCTTTTCTTCTGTCTTCTGTTAATTCAGGGAACACAAGTCTGATTGTCTTACCATCATTGTTAGGTGTAAGTCCTAAATCTGAAACAAGAATTGCTTTCTCAATATCCTTGATAAGGCTTGCTTCCCAAGGCTGAATCTGAATCATTCTTGCTTCTGGTACAGAAACATTAGCAACCTGCTGGATTGGTGTAGGTGTTCCATAATAATCAACTCTTAATCTGTCAAGAATATGTGGGTTAGCTCTTCCGGCTCTTATTGTTACATATTCTTCCTTTAAGTTGTCAACTGACTTCTGCATTCTTCCTTCAATATCTTTAATATTTTCCATAAAATCCTCCATTAATATTATATTAATCAACAGTTACTACTGTTCCATTAAACTTTCCTGATAAAGCATTAACTATGCTGTTCTCTTCTTCGAGTCCGAATACCATAAGAGGCATCTTGTTCTCCATGCACATAACTGAAGCTGTCATATCGATAACTCCAAGCTTCTTCTCAACAACTTCGTTGATTGAGATTGTATCATACTTCTTAGCCTCTGGGTTAATCTTAGGATCGCTGTCATATATTCCATCAATTGCCTTAGCAAGAAGAATAGCATCTGCATCAAGCTCAATAGCTCTTAATACAATGCCTGTATCTGTTGAGAAATATGGATGACCAGTTCCTCCTGCAAAGAATACAACCATGCCTTTCTCAAAATACTTATTAGCTCTGTCCTTAGAGAAAAGCTTTGTCATGCTTCCGCATTCGAATGGTGTAAGAATATTAGTCTTAAGTCCCTGTGAACGGAATATCTCTGAAACATATATACAGTTCATAATTGTTGCAAGCATACCTATCTGGTCAGCCTTAGTTCTGTCGATATTATCATTAGAACGGCCTCTCCAGTAGTTACCACCACCAATAACTACACCAACATCTGTTCCTTTATCAACTATTGTCTTAACCTGATTAGCAATATTCTCTATAAGCTCATCATTGTAGCCGCCCTCTTTCTTAGCAAGAGCCTCACCACTAAGTTTAAGTATTACTCTTTTAATGTTATCCATACGTGCCTCCAGTTATTAATTGATATCCTATAATGTCATATATTGATGATTATAGCATATAACTGTCAAATATAGAAGTCTTAAATCTCTGTTATATTCCAAAAAATCCTCCAGAGTCCAATATCAAACTCCGGAGGATTGTTAATACTCACCGTATATTATAATTGATTATAATTATATATTACTTTAACTGAGCTGCAACTTCTGCTGCGAAATCTTCGTTCTTCTTCTCAAGACCTTCACCTGTCTCAAAACGAACATATCCCTTAACTGTGAAAGCACCGTTAGCCTTAGCAACTTCTGCAAGATACTTAGCAACTGACTGCTTTCCATCTTCAGCCTTAACATAAACCTGATCCATAAGGCAGATTTCCTTAAGCTGCTTAGATACACGGCCCTCTACTAATCCGTTGAAGATCTTATCTGCTACGATATTAGCCTCATCAGCTAATGCAAGCTCTGCTAACTGTGCAGCTGCTTCCTTTGAAAGGAAGTTGAATAAGTACTGCATGTTGCTCTTATGCTCTTCGTATGTTGCAATATCAGCATCGCTCCATACCTTATCATTAATAGCCTTATCAATTAACTTGTTTAAGATTGGCTTTGGAAGAGAAGCTGGATCATTTAATGCACTCTTCTCTGTAATCTCTCTTAACTTAGCAAGTTCATCTGCTGACATATCGTTTCTGCTAAGGTACTGTGGGTTCATAGCTGCGATCTGCATTGCTACGTTAGTAAGTGCTTCCTTGATTGCATCATTAGAAGCGCCATCTGCTGCAACAAGAACACCAATTCTTCCGCCACCGTGAATATATGAAGCTACACAGTCACCTGTAATCTTCTGGAATCTTCTGATAGAAAGCTTCTCACCGATTGTAAGAGTCTTCTCTTCAAGTTCTGACTGCATATCAAGGATAGCGCATACATCTTCGCCATCTCCAGCCTTATCAACTGAAGCCTTAAGTGCCTTGTCAGCAACAGCCTGTACAAATTCCTGGAATGTAGCGTTCTTAGCTACGAAATCTGTCTCTGAGTTAACTTCTACTACAACTGCTGTATTGCCTTCAGATGCAACTCTGGTAATACCTTCTGCTGCAATTCTTCCTGCCTTCTTCTCAACCTTAGCTGCTCCGCTCTTTCTAAGAACATCAACAGCTGCTTCCATATCACCATTTGTCTCTGTAAGAGCCTTCTTACACTCCATCATACCTGCGCCAGTAGACTCTCTAAGTTCTTTAACCATTGCTGCTGTAACTGCTGCCATTATCATATCCTCCAATAAATAATAATTTTAAAAATGCTTCAACCTGAACTTGCAGGCTGAAGCATACATAAACTTAAGTCGTTGCTTAAATATTAAGCTTCCTCAGCTACTTCTTCCTCTACAGCTGGAGCTGCTTCTTCACCCTGATTAGCCTCAATAACTGCATCAGCCATCTTAGATACGATTAACTTAACAGCTCTGATAGCATCATCATTACCAGGGATTACATAATCTAATTCATCTGGATCACAGTTAGTATCTGCAATACCGATTAACTTGATACCAAGTGCATGTGCTTCCTGAACACAGATTCTTTCCTTCTTAGGATCAACGATGAAGATTGCATCTGGGAGCTTCTTCATTTCCTTGATACCGCCAAGGTTCTTCTGAAGCTTCTCAAGTTCCTTCTTAAGGTTGATAACTTCCTTCTTAGGAAGAACATCAAATGTTCCATCTTCCTGCATTGTCTCGATTTCCTTAAGCTTTGCAATTCTGCTCTGGATTGTCTTGAAGTTAGTAAGCATACCGCCTAACCATCTCTCGTTAACATAGAACATTCCGCAACGCTCTGCCTCAGTAGCGATAGCATCCTGAGCCTGCTTCTTAGTACCTACGAAAAGGATTGTACCACCTTCAGCAGCGATATCAGAGATTGCCTTGTAAGCCTCGTCAACCTTACCTACAGACTTCTGTAAGTCGATGATATGGATACCATTTCTCTCTGTGTAGATGTACTCAGCCATCTTAGGGTTCCATCTTCTTGTCTGATGTCCGAAATGAACACCTGCCTCAAGTAACTGTTTCATTGAAATTACGCTCATTTTAATACCTCCATTGGTTAATTAATCTTTTGCAAGCTTCACCTCTTGCGGCCACCGGCGCGTATACCGGCACCAGCCGTAAAATCCACCTGCATGCTTTTTCACACAAAGCGTATTATATCAAAGCATTAATTATATTGCAAGTACTTTTTATTCAATATTATTACAATATTTAATGCATTAATATCAGTTATCTATTTTCCTTAATTCGTCAAACACAACTTCATTAAGAACTTTAATCTTAGTTCCCTTCATTCCTGAAGATCTGGTTGATATAACACCTGCACTGTCGAACTTCTTTAACGCATTAACAATAACAGAACGAGTAATCCCTGTATTGTCTGCTATTCGGCTTGCAACAAGAATTCCTTCTGTTCCGTCCATCTCTGCAAATACAGCTTTGACTGCCTGTAGTTCTGATGCTGACAATGTCTTTATTGCTGACTTGACAATTTTCTTATTACGCTCATCCTCTGCATTCTCATTGCTTACAGAATTCATCATCTCCAGACCAACTACTGTTGCACCATATTCGCAGAGAATAATATCATCAATATCATAATCAGCAATACATTTGTACATGAATAATGTACCGAGACGTTCTCCTGCGATATCTACAGGTGCTATCAGAGCCTTGAACTTACGTTCATTGCCACTTGAGAATCCAAGTGTTAGCAGATTGACGTTCTCTTTAGTAGATAATACACCAAGAAGTCTTTCATTAAGCATTTTATCCACAAATCCGCCTACATCAGCAGTTATTAATTCTCCTATCTTATCTATTCCACTATATACAGCCGCTCCAAGAATCTTACCCTTCTGGCTTATTACCATAATATTAGACTCAAGAATCCCACTTAACACCTCACAGATATCATTAAACTCAACTCTGTCTGAATGATTATTGTGGAGCAGCTTGTTGATTTTTCTCGTTTTATCGAGAAGCTGAACACTCATTGTAAATCTCCCATTCTTCTTCTAAAACAACAATTCCATGTATTTCATGTACTATTGTTCTTTATCATTCTTAGCTTCTACATAACCGCATGTTTCATCAGCACACACAAGCTTATTACCCTTCTCTATCATATAACTGCCGCACTTAGGACACTTTTTATCTGATGGTCTCTGCCATGAAACGAAATCACATTCAGGATATCCCTCACATCCGTAGAACATTCTTCCCTTCTTAGTCTTCTTAAGTATAACATCCTTACCACACTTAGGACATGCAACACCTATCTTCTCAAGATAAGGCTTAGTATTATGACACTCTGGAAAACCAGGGCATCCTAAAAACTTGCCATGTGGACCATATTTGATAACCATGTTTCTTCCACATTTGTCACAGATAACATCAGTTACTTCATCTTCAATCTTAACATGCTCAAGCTCCTTCTCAGCCTCATCAATAGCTATCTTAAGGTCTGGATAGAAGTTTCTTATTATCTCTTTCCACTCAACAGTTCCTTCGGCAACACCATCAAGCAATGATTCCATATTAGCTGTGAACTTAACGTCTACAATAGTAGGAAAAGCTGTCAGCATTATATTATTAACTGCATTACCAAGCTCTGATATATAGAGATTCTTATTCTCTTTGATAACATAATGTCTTGCAATAATTGTAGATATTGTAGGCGCATAAGTACTTGGTCGTCCAATCCCCTGCTCCTCTAATGCCTTTACTAAAGAAGCTTCTGTAAAATGTGCCGGTGGCTGTGTAAAATGCTGTATTCCATTAACATCATCAAGCGTAAGCACTGAATTCTCATCCAAGCCCTTAGCAAGAGTATTAGTTGCTTCAGCATCATCTTCATTCTTATATACTGACATAAAACCATCAAACATAACCTTAGAAGCTGCTACAGTGAATATATATTCTCCTGCTGCAATTCTTACAGATGTTGTCTCATATACAGCCGGTGCCATCTGGCTCGCAACAAATCTCTTCCAGATAAGCTGGTATAATCTGAACTGGTCTCTCTGTAAAGATTCCTTTACAACTGCCGGTGAAAGTGTCAGGTCAGTTGGTCTTATTGCTTCGTGCGCATCCTGAATCTTCTTATCATCCTTCTTAGCGCTAACTTGCTGTGGAAGATACTTCTCCCCATAATTCTCGCCGATGTATTCTTTAGATGATACTTTTGCCTCATCTGCAACCCTTGTAGAATCAGTTCTTAAATATGTGATAAGACCTATAGTGCCTCTGCCTTTAATATCAACACCTTCATAGAGCTGCTGTGCAATATTCATAGTTCTCTTAGTTGACATATTAAGAGTCTTGGCAGCTTCCTGCTGAAGTGTACTTGTTGTAAATGGCAATGGTGACTTCTTAACCTTCTCGCTCTTCTTAATACTCTCTATTCCGAAATCACTCTTCTTAACCTTATCAAGAATCTTCTGCATCTGTTCCTGATTACTGATGTCTATCTTTCCATTCTTATCACCATAGAACTTAGCAACAAGCGGTTTCTTCTCACCCTTAATATTAAGAGTTGCCTCCATAGACCAGTATTCTTCTGGAATAAATGCATCTATTTCATTCTCTCTGTCACATATCATTCTCAAAGCAACAGACTGGACACGTCCGGCACTAAGACCTCTTTTAATCTTAGCCCATAAAAGTGGACTTATACCATAACCAACAACACGGTCAAGCACTCTTCTTGCCTGCTGTGCATCAACAAGATTCATGTCAATCTTTCTTGCTTCTTTAAGAGAAGCCTTAACAGCATTCTTAGTAATCTCGTTAAATGTTATTCTGTATATATCTTTATCTTCTAACTTAAGTGCCGCTGCAAGATGCCATGAAATAGCTTCTCCTTCGCGGTCGGGATCGGTTGCGAGATATACTTTATCTGCTTTCTTTGCTTCCTTTCTTAAAGCTGCAAGTATATCACCTTTTCCCCTGATAGTAATATACTTAGGTTCATAATCATGTTCAATATCTACACCCATCTGGCTTTTAGGAAGATCTCTTACATGTCCCTGTGATGCCATTACCTTGTAGTTCGCCCCAAGGAATTTACTGATAGTCTTAACCTTGGCAGGTGACTCCACTATAACCAAATACTTATGCATTAATAGCCCTCCAAATCAAATATGCTTCCTTATATAATAATTCTTAGAAACTTCTTCTATAAGTCCATCCAACTCCAATTCAAGCAGAATCCCCTCCGCCTCTACAAGACTTATTCCAGAATTATTAATAATTGTCTCCAGACTGACTGGAAACAAATTGATTTGACTATACACCATATTTTTAGGGCTTGCAAGCCCTGATTTTTTAAAATCATCGTCAAATATACTGTTACTATCCAAACTATCCAGCTTGTCATCAGTCATCTGGCGGTTATTATAATAAATCTCAATCGACTTTGTCGCCATAATATCCATTGGGGAAGTAATAACCTGAGCCCCTTCTTTTATAAGTTTAAGACAACCTTCTGACAATGCATCACCAATTCGTCCGGGGACAACGTATACATCCCTGTTCTGTTCCAAAGCCTGATCCGCCGTTATAAGTGAACCGCTTTTCTGTCTTGCTTCAACAACAACCAGTGCATCAGCCATTGCACTTATTATCCTGTTTCTCATAGGAAACAATCCTGCCCTCGGTGCGGTACCCGGTGGATACTCCGAAATGATTCCTCCGCAATCATTCAGATGTGTATATAATTCAATATTAGTTCTCGGATAGCATATATCAACTCCACAGCCAAGAACGGCAAGACTATAGCCTCCATTCTTAATTGCACCTTTCTGAGCAGCCGCATCTATTCCAAGTGCCATCCCGCTTATAACCTGTAACCCCATTCCTGCAAAGTTCTCTCCAAAATGCTGTGCAATCATCCTTCCATATTCAGTGCAGTTACGCGCTCCAACAATAGCAACTGACGGCTTATCTGTGTCCGGCAGTCTTCCTTTATAATACAGAATATATGGATAATCATATATATTAAGCAGCTTATCCGGATAATTAATCTGACCCGGATATGTGAATCTTATCCCCTGTTTTTCAATATCAGAATACTGCCTGTATATATAATCATCTTTCCGTGATTCTTTAATTGCCATAATATCAGACATCCTGATATCATTCACACTCTCCAATAATCTGTCAGAAGCCTTATATATCTCCTCTGGTGTATCAAACACAGCAAATAGTTTCTTAAGCTTTGCATTAGACATCCCAACAATATTATTCACCCAATACCAATAATAATCTTCTCTCAATACTTCTCTCCCATTTAATGAATTGCAACCTCCGGTATTCCCCGGTAATAGAACGCTTCACTGATATTAGCTGAGCTAATCTTGTCATTCCCCTCAATATCAGCAATTGTTCTTGCCGTCTTTAATATCTTATGATATCCTCTGGCGGTTATATGTTTTCTTGTAAATATACGTCCTATTAACTGTTCTTCCTCTTTTCCAAGTCCACAGAATTCCTCAATCTCCTTTCCACCCATCTGTGAATTGTACATAATATCCCTGCCATTAAACCTCTTAATCTGAGCAGCTCTGGCTCTGTCAACTGCCTGCTTCATATTTGAAGAATCAAGAGTATCACCATGATTCTTATCCCCTAACTGCTCATAACCAATCTCCTCTGTCTTAATACACATATCAAACCTGTCCCACAGTGGCATGCTTATTTTCCCCATAAATCTCTTAACTTCCTGTTCAGAACAGTTACACCTGTTTCTGTCCGGATAATAACCACATTTGCAGGGATTCATAGCCCCTACAAGCATAAAATCCGCTGGATATTTATAAGACCTTCCCGTTCTTACAATAGTAATGTTCCTGTCTTCTAACGGCTGTCTTAACCCTTCTAGTATATCCGGCTTGAATTCAGTCATCTCATCAAGAAACAGCACCCCTTTCCCTGCAAGCGTTATCTCTCCCGGCCTTGGGTACATTCCACCGCCAAAGAATGCACTTCTTGTCACATTATGATATGGAGCCCGAAAAGGTCTTTCTTCCATTAAGCCACCACAATCTCCAAGCTGCCCCGCAACACTGTATATATTCGTAAGTTCCAGCTTCTCTTCAAATGTCATATCAGGCATAATCGTTGGTATCCGCTTTGCCATCATAGTCTTACCACTCCCCGGCGGTCCCATATACATAATATTATGCATGCCGGCAACAGCTATCATAGTAGCCCTCTTGGCAGCGTGCTGTCCCCTGATATCAGCATAATCAAGTGCCGCACATCTGTTAGCCAGTCTTTTATCTGGTATAGCATTTCCTTCATTATCTATAATGCCATCATTAATACATCTGACTGCATTTCTTAAGCTGTCAGCAGCTATTACATGCATGGAATCAACAATCTTTCCCTCATTAACATTAATATCTGGTATAAGTATCTTCTCAATGCCTTCTTCTTTCGCTGCACATACACAGGGCAATACACCTCTCACACCGTTAATGCTTCCATCCAGACTCAATTCGCCAAGAACTACTGTCTTATCAAGATTAACCTCATCAACCAGTCCATTCGCCGCAAGAATCGCCAGTGCAATAGGCAGGTCAAACCCTGTTCCACTCTTTCTTATATCAGCCGGAGAAATATTAACAACAATCCTCTGCGGCGGCAGTTCATAACCTGAGTTGCGTATAGCAACCTTTACTCTCTCCCTTGCCTCCTTCACTTCATTGCTTAAGAAACCACTCATCTCAAAGCTTGGAAGTCCATTCCCCACATCAACTTCCACATGCACAATCTCAGCCTTTAGCCCATGTAAAACACCACTCAATACGCTACTGTACAATAAATATCACTTCCTCTTCTTGTTAATTTAGTTATATTTTAATTCTGTAGCTATGTTCTATTCTCGTATACAATAGCAATTATAAATATATATACATTGTAAAAAATATCCAATCGAACCGTTCTTATATATCTTTGATTCGATTGGATTGTCTCATCTGTTACATAGTCTTCATCTTCGATAATGCTATCTATTGTAGCAGACCTGTTTCCCATTTTAAATCCTTCCTGTCTGGCTTTTTCGTAAAACTTTTTCCACGCATCACACATATCAACCGACTCCCCTTCCTTAATCTCGCTTAGTTCTATCATATCCTTATTCTCTATTATCTTTCCAATCATCCATAACAGATCTTTATCCACTCTTGTACCATCATACTTGGAATATATGTAATCCATATTATTCCTGTATATATTGCTTTTCACTGCACTTTTCGCGGTGCGTTATTTCGTGTTAATATATTAACATTATACATTATAGATGTCAATATATATTTACATAATAAATTATAGATATATTTTAATATTAAAAAACCTCCCGACCAATCCGTATAATCACGAATCAATCGGGAAGTCTTTAGGGGGTAGATAGCATTTAATCCAAATCAAACAAGTCTTTAATATGTATATTAAGAATTGAAAATCCTGATATATTCTTTCCATTCTCTTTCTGATCCGATGTTGCCCGTATTCCTATATTAAGTTTTCCTTCTTGCATATCACGTTTTAAATCATCAATACTCTTTGATTTAGCAGCAATATTAGCTACAACCTTATCATTATTAGACAGCAACGTCCAAAAATCATCAATTGTATATTCAACACCAGCAATAATACCAACTGGATTCTGCTGTAATGATACTCCTCCTGGATTTGTTGCTGTTCCCTTAGTTGCATTAATATAACCTAAGCCAATATCATCATCTTCATCATATTTTCCATCACCATTCAAGTCTATATACATATAAGCATCTTTTATTTTATAAACATTTGAAAGATAATCTATCTTAAACTTAATTTGTAACCCACCAGTCAAGAACTTCTTATACATATTCTTCGTATATGATGTATATTCAGTCACAGTATCATCAATTGTAGCATCTGTATATGTAACTGTTGGAATATGTTTTCCTGATAATATCGCTTTAGTGAATGTATTAACAAAAAGTTGTAATTCTGATTCGCTCTTAATTGAATCATGTCCAGCTGCTGTATATGTAACATTACCGTATGAATAAATATAATAATTATTCATAGCATCTTTATCTGTAACTGAATAATATATATTTCGTCTAAGTCTATCAGAAGCATCACCGGATACATCATTAACACCACTAAAGTTTCTGTCAAAAGACTTAGCAAATGTATACCAAACAACTGGCTGAATATTCATTGCTCCTGTCTCTGAATCATATAATTCAGATGGTTTTTCAAGATTAAGAGCAAAAAACTGATCATGAGTCTTGGCGATAGTTATAGAATTACCTTCAAGATAATCAATACTTTCATTTATAGCGTAAGGATATGAAGTTACCTGGCCAGCATTGAGCTCTGTAGCCTTATTTGTCTCTATATTTGATGTAGATGATTTTATATAACCATTCTTTAAATAATCATTACTTCCATTGTATCCGTATTTAGTCAGTAAAGCATTGTCTACAAGTGTATTGAATTTATATGGTATATATTCAATATTATCCTTTTTACCTCCATCTTTAACTCTTACAAGCGTGAACAAATATGGATCTGTAAACTGTTTTTTCAAACTAAGTCGTGGCAAAAAAACAACCGTATCATTTCTTAAATATGAATAATCTTTTACTGATTCTGTTTCGCTAAAATTCTGTGTATCATTTTTATCTTTATACGTATATGAAGCTGTAGACATTGTGTTAAATGTAAACATTACAGAATACCCATCATCAATATACTGTCTAATTGCACCATTAATATTATCTGCAAGCTTTGACTCAGCTCCATAATTACCACTAAATCCCATGACAATCATAGAATATGTCTCAAGATCCGGAACAATTTCATTAATCAACTTACTACTACTGATAGAACCATCACTTGCATATGTATTATACGCTTTATTAAGTTCATCCTGTGTCATCTGCGTAACATGAAGTTCCAATCCTGTCGTAGAACCAACACTGGCGAATGCTTCGTTAAATGCTTCGTCATTTTTCAAGTCAAGTGCGCCTGAACCTCCAGATCCTAATATCTGAAGAACTCTTACCGTTGATTCCACACCCTTTATAGCAAAGGCACCTGTATTAACTGATTTTGGACATAAAGCTGAATCTGTATTTTTATCAGCGACTTCAATTATTTCAACCTTCCATGAGAAATAGCCTTTAGCAGATGCTGGTAATTTTACAGTAGTAATTATATTTGATGAATCACTCTTCTTTTCATAATACTTACCTCGTAACTTACCATTAAGATCTCTGTTATTACTTGTTTCATCATAATACCAAAGTTCTCTTCCACCTTCTGATATATCATCGGCAAATATACCATCCTGATTAATATCAATGTATACCTTTATCCTATACTTTCCTGCTGGTAATGATTCAACGAAATTAACCCCAAATTCTCCATCAACTATCGAAAGCTCATCCATCGAATATGAATTGCCAGACTTTGTTGATGAATTATATACGTATTGTCTCATATCAGCTTTTGCCGTTTCAACCTGACTTACTCGATCAATATAATATACATTTTTAGCAAGTTCTTTTCGATCACCATCTTCTTTTAACCATGATATATTTCTTGTTGTACCTGTTGCATCCACAACTTTCTGAACTATTCCATCAAGCTGTACATTTTTATGAATCTGAGTATCTTTTGATGCAATATCATCTCCAAAATACAGAGCCTCATCTATAACAAGTGGCATTCCTCTTAATGCATAATCATACAAATTATTATACATCTTCTCAGTCATATCATTGCCATTTAACTTAGCATTTGCAACTGTAGATCCACCTGATATAGCATTACCACTTGAATATACATTGCCAAGTATACTAGTATCAAGATTTTCAGCACCATAACTGCCTATGATAATCAAATCATATTCTGCAGCCAAATCAACATTTTTACCATTAAAACCGTTCATAGTACAATGTTCTACTGTAATATCGACATTCTCATCATCTGAGGCAATTCCAAACCACTTCTTAATTATATTCTCTGTTTCTGTTTTTCTTGTAACTGTATCAGTAAGGAATCTATAATAACCAGCTGGTTCAACTTCCAAAACTTTCAAACTAGATATATTACCCGGATCCTGTGCTCCAAAAATATATCTTATTGCTTCGCAAGTTTTTATATCATTAGTTCCTAATTTTTTGCTTGCATCATCATAGTATGAACCAAGATAACGACCACTTGAGTCATGATCATTACCTTTCGATATATTAGATGTGAACTTCTGATACAACTGATTTCCATCGCTATATACAAATGAATTTTTTCTCAACTTGTTCTGACTGATTGCACCATCAGTTGTATTATAAACAGGATAGTAATAATCACTATTTCCTCCATCACGTCCATAATAATCTCTTACAAACATAATTGTACCAAACTCCAAATTATTACCATCAAGAGTCATTTTTATATCATTACCAGACGCATATATGGAACCTCTTTTTCCTGAATATCCATTCTTTGTTGCAGTACGCATAAAATCTCTTAACAGATAATCATTTTCTATACCATTCATTATATTGGCAACCTTACCAATATTTGATGTTGTTTCTTTATCTGCTGCATTGTATATTACTGGTTTTCCATCTTTTGCATTGCAATATAACAATTGAATAGCAACATCTGGTTTTAAATCTATTCCAGATGAACTCCATGCATAATTTTTAACACCAGCACCTGTCACGCTAATTTTGTTAGTATATTTTTTTATATTGTCATATGTTTCCTTAACATATCCTCCAAATGTTGATGAAATTAATACCAAACCTGCATCATTAATATCATCAACAGTAATATTCTTAGCATTCTTTACCCTTACCTGAACTTTTCCCTGTGCAAGAATGCCTTGCGGAGTTTCTCCATCTTCAGCAGTTGTTCCAAATACTAAATAAGAAAAAATATCCGAAACATCAGCTACTTTTTCCTGACCTTTATAAAAAACAACTTTAAAATTATCTTTTGTTAATTTACATTTTATCTTTTTCAAATCATCATCAGATACATTCCAACCATAATCTCTTGCAACAGTTCCTATTTGTATATAAGCCTGATATCCTGCTGCACTAATATTATCATTCATAGCCCTGATATAAGGTGTTGCTACATCTGAAATATAACTTTTAAGAGAACTAAGCTGTGTCTCTCCACTTGGAGCATTCTCAATTATCTTATCCCATGTAATAACGTCTTTATCTGAATTAGCTGTATCATATTTTCCAATCATAGGGCCAAATACATCATATGTATCATCCGGTACAATCTCCAATATTGTCATCGGATTATCAACTGTGTATTCTTTTACACCGATTGTTACCTTATCATTATCAGCACTGGCCTCTGTTTTTCTGGTAGCAACGATAAGTAATACAACAAGGCAGAATACAACAACAGATGCAATTACTGGTAATATTCTTCTTTTAATGAACTTCTTAGAATTAATCTTCATCTCAATTACCTCCTACTATCACTGTTTACCAAAGTAACAATTCTTCTGGGCTGGTGTGATTTCTGTTCCAACAGTTAACATTGTGAGTTCCTTTTCTGTGTCAACATCACCTGATATTGATTTTCCAATCTGGAAACTTCCATCACCAGAATTAATCGTATTTCTTGTTGAATATTGTCTTACCACGGTTCTTTCCCGCCCCATTCTGCTGATCGTAATACTTACTATTATCTGCGGTTTCTTAACTATAGAAGTTATCTTTGCATTATCCCATTTGATGCCATCTTCATTAATAATAACATCAAAATGACTAACATTATCACACACAAGACTCATCTGGTCTGGATTCAGGGTATCGTCTGAATAATACAGCTCTTTCTTTTCACTATCATAATAATAGCCCCATTCACTCAAAGTAACTGTCTTTTTATTACCAGAGGCATCTATCTGTTCTTCAGTAGTTCGTGTTGTATATAATTCAACATCAAATGAACCACTTGGCTTAACACTCTTTTTAACTTTAATTTCATTAGCTTCCATTACATTCTTCTGAATCTGATTCAGACTGATATCAGCATCACTTTGTATCTGCGCCAAAGCTGTCTGCCTGCCGTAACTTTTTACGGACTGTGTAATAAGAAGGACAAGTGCTGTCAACACGATTCCTGATATTGCAATAGCTATCAATAATTCTACTAATGAAAAACCCTTGTTATCCTCTTTCATAACTCCTGCTCCCGTTATACCATGTAGTTTTCAATAATTAATTCTGTGTCGTTACCCTTCCTGTCTTGTACCACAATGTTGATTCATATATGTTTTTTGACACTGAAATAACAAATGTACCTTTGTTACCATATTTAGTACTATCCAATAGATTAGTTCCATCGGAAGACTCTACTTTGTTGCATGAACCATCTGACCTGCTGAAACTAATCTTAATAGAATTATTGTCATCTATCTTGATTGTATCAGTATCATCTGATTTCAGATTGGTTTTATAAGCAATCGATATCCTTGATGAACTGCATTTATAAGATTCCTCAAGAGTAGTTTCTGTTCCTGTAACCTTCCCATCTGCATCTTTCACCTCAGTTACCCTGTATGTATTGATTTCATACTGGTTTCCTGACTTCTTTACCTCCATATACCAGTCACCTGTCTTAGACATTGTTGTTGTCTTAAGAGAACTAAGTGTAGAATAAAGATTCTTATTCACTTTTTTGGCATTACCCTTGGATATTACGGACAAACTGACAGTTGTCGCTACAGAAACAACAACTATTATTGCCATAACAATAAGTAACTCAAGTAATGAAAATCCTTTATTATCCAGTTGTTTTCCATTTCTAAACATCTTACTCTTCTTCATACTTTCTCCACTGACTAAATGTTACCATATCCTTATATGTCATATCTGCCACATTAAGCGAGCCATCATCTCTCTCTTCCTTGCTTGCATTCCAGAATCTAAAGATATCCTCGAAATATTTGTACTGTTCAGTTCCAGGAATCTGTTTCTTAAGGCTTTCTCTGTTGTTCTCAATAAAGTTCTTAAATTTTTCACCTTTTTCATCTGAGAAATATGTATTCTTTACGGTGCAATTATTGCCAACACTAATAACTTTATTGCTAAGAAGTATTCCATTATAATCACATTCAAGATCAACATTACCAGAGCATACGATAATCCCACCTGTCGTACTTGGAATAGTCAGCCTGATATCATTTCCATCTGTTGTCATTTTTAATTCTGACTCCTGGGTAATAATAACTGTTCCTACCGTGTTATTAATAGCAACAACAACCTTGCCATCAACAATTTTTAAAAATGCTCCATTATTAGAATCACCTGTTACATACTTTGTAAAGTCATTAAAGCCATTCTTTCCATCTGTATTAATAACATTATAGAATACATCCTTTGAAACATATTTATTAAGCTCAATTCCATGACTAATATCTGTTCCGACCTGCATACTGTTCAGATAAGACTCAGCTGCTGCCGTTGTAAGATATTTGTCAGCAGACGTTGTTAATGCACTCATTTCGTCACTATTGAGTACATCTTCCTTACTTAATGGCATAAGAATCTTACTGAATACATCATATCTGTTAATTCTGTCTTTTCGTGTAGTATTAAAATATAATCTCATATTAGTAATGTCAGAAGAGTCAGCAAATACAATCTTGTTAGATTTTGCTGTTGGAGAATCAATCTTTGAATTAGTTGAAACAACTGATTTCAATATTTCTGCTCTCAGTGCAACTGCCTTTCTCTTTCTGTCTGATGAAAATCCTGATATATAATCATCAAATTTATCACTATCATTAATAAGTTCAGCATATCTGTTTCTGCTGTCTGAATCTTTGAAATTGAAGTAATAATAATACTTCTCGATATTACCTGTCTCCTCGTTCTTTACAGCCTTGCTTACATACTGTGTATCGGTTGCAAGTAAATCATATCCGAAGAAATTATCTTCTGTAATCTTAACACTGAACGAAGTATCATCTGACTTAGATGGGTTAGAACCATTTCTTATCAGTGTTTTAGGTATAAGATATATTTCCTGATTAATATTAACCGAATACGACTCACCTGTAGGATATATATCATATTTGTTGCCGTTTGTATCCTTGTAAGCAACATATGCTCTACCGGCAATAACAAGTTTACTTAATGCACTGGAGAATTTTATGTTAGAACTTTCTCCATTAATTATAACTGAACTGTTATTATCAGCCGAATCATTATTATTACCTGTTCCATAACCTTCATATGATGAAGAAAATGTTACATCAGAATTATTACCTTCTATAGTTGTATCATCATTAGCATATACATGAGATGATATTGTTACTGTGTCAGAACTTCCTACAACAATATTATCAGCCCATACCTGATTGCCTGATAATGTTACATTGCTGGCATCCTTAACATTAAGCTTACCGCCGCATACAAGGTATTTACCACTGAATGTCATATTAGAACCATTAACATAGAATCCATTTGATGAACTTGTGTTATCACCAACACCTGCATATGCATTACCACTAATATTAACTCCTGATACACCATTAAATGATATACCGGCATTACCTATTAATGAGAAATTACTAAAGAAAAGTGTTCCTGCTGGAACTTCATCCTTAAAATCAACGTATATATCAGGAAGTCCTACCGCACCATCAAATGTGATATAAGAATAATTTCCTGATTTGTCATCTTTGTACTCAACTACACAATCTGTAAATTTAACTGTATATATAGGAAGATTAGCTTGTGTTGCTCCACCTGCTGACGAATTATCAATTATTCCGGTTGTTGCAACTTCAATAGCTAATGTCTTAATAGACTTAACATTTAATGCAGACTCGTCACCTTCAATATAACTATTAAGCTTACCAACAAATTTTTCTCTTTCTGTCTGCTTTTCAGGATTTTCCGAATCCTTAACATCAGTAGTATCATTCCATTCATATGGAACGACTTCTTTAGGGTTATATCTTGTAATGCTAAATGAATCTATAAGATTGGATATATAACCTTCTCGTAGATTCTTATTAGCCTTCTTATTATCAACTACAACTGTAGTACCGTTAACTGCACTCGTACTAAAAAGCTTGGTTAACTGTTCTTCATAAGCTTTATTAAAAGACTGCATTGAAGTCTTTCCTAATGCAGCATATATCTCATCGACAGCTTCCTCAGCTGTATAGAATGATTTAGTTGACTGACTCGCAGCAATCTTCATTCGCAAGTTAACCATTGTTGTAGTAGTAATCAATGTTGCAAGTATCAACACAAAAGATGTCATTAAAAGTACTATTACAATTGTGGAACCAGAATTATTCTTTTTTCTTCTAAATAAACCCTTTCCCATATGCTATCTCCCATTCTTAAGCCAATTAATTTTCCTTTGTTGTTGTTACTCTGGCAATTCGGTTACTTTCGGTATAATAATCGTCTTCCTTTCCTTCTGACCATGCCCATACCTCAACAGTCATTCTGAACATTGAATCTGATGTCTTGGTTGTGTCTCCGGAATTCCATGTTGAATTACCACCTTTAATAGTAGAGTATACCTTTACAGTATCTTTCAATGAACTATTATCAGCTAGCGATACACCTTCAAGTGTTGTTGAATTTCCATACACTCGTGCAAGCTTGACTTTATTATTTCCATCTACAACAATCCTGCTATTGGAGCTGTCTACCTTTTCCTGCTGAAGAATATATACATTAAGATCCTTATATACAACCTCTTTAGTTCCATCACCAGAATAAGTAGGCATTGCATATCTTATCTCAATCTCATCCTTAGCATACTGTTCATTCTCTGTACCTGTTGGCGAACCGCTGCTGTTAAAAGGTGTATAGAACACATACAGATTCTTGGCATTATTCTCTAACGCACTATCAACATTATATCTTGATTTGCCACTATTATTAGATGGATTAATATCCTCATCCAGTTCGGCTGAGAATGTATAATCTCTCATTGTTGTTTCACTTTCATATGGAGCATAACTGCTTGAACCTCCGCCATATGTATATGTAACCTTAACTGACATCTTCTGAACATATGTAGGAGCACTCTTATCATCATTAAGATATTCAAGACTTATCTTAATAAGAGTTTTCTTAGTTATCTGTTTCTCATCATAACTGCCATATACAAGAGATTTAAAATGCTCTCTGGCACTGTTATCAAGACTGTCATCACGATATACATAGTTATTATTTGAATTAATATCAGTATACACTGACAGGCCATATGAATTAATATCATTGGCTGAATTATCATTTCCCGCAGTCTTGGCAGTATATTTGTTCTTATCAAATGTTGTCTTAATATAGAACTTCTGGTTATTAACACCGTTATAATAATCTGCGCCATTAGTTTTTACAATATAATATGGATTACCATTATTCTTTACCTCTGTGTAGGTATACTCACCCTCACCTTTTAAGAGGTCGCTAAGCGGAGTTATCTTGGCTTCCTCAACTATATTATTGATAGCAGTATTAGCATTCTCAGTTCTTCTTGCCTTGGAATTAATTCTTGCAGCATTAGAAAATGTACTGAGAACTGGTAGAGATATAATTGCCAGAATTACAATTGCAACAAGAACTTCTACCAATGAAAATCCAGAATTATTCAATTGTCTTTTCTTATCTGTTACTCTCATATCCCTCTCCCAAATATTTCAATTAGTTACCTGACGAAAATATATTACCTGTTCCGGTCTGTACATCAAATGATGGTTCTGTAAACTTACGGTCGCCACCCTCTATTGAATAAAGTGCAATAGAAGCTGCACCTGATACAGTACCTGTTGACTCATTATATGAAGCCGAAAGTGACTCGATAGTACTCTTATTAGCATATGTATTGATATACTTAATAAAATTTTTCCACTGGCTGTAGTCACCTTCATAAGCAATACTGATAAGTGACTTATAACCAACAAGATTAGAAGAATATGAACTTGAACCATTAACATTACTTGATGACACCTGTCCGAACTTGTAAAGAACTGTTGTTGGCGATAAAGCCAGGCTTCTTACCCATGTTCCTGTTACAGACTCTGTCTTAATAAAATAATTAATTGTATTAGGCTGAGTACTTCCAGAATCATACTTAGTTATAAGAGTATTGTATTCCTTCTCATACTTACTTGTATCTGAAATGTATTTATCTTTATTATTGTTCTTTTCTTTCAAGTCTCGCTGCGTTACCTCTAATGATGACTTCTTAGTAGATAATGTATCTGCCTGTGATGAAAGATTCTGATATCCAAAGAAATAAGCAAGGACTACAATTAATGCAGCTGCAACTATAAGCAATAACTTTTTATCTCTTTCAGATATTTTTAACATACCTTTTAACTTATCCATCGATTAACCCCCCTACTTAGTTGTATTCTTCTGTGTTGTTGTTGCTTCACCAATGTATGAGCATGATAATGAGAATGTAACTTCTGTTGCACCTGCATTATCTTTATTCTCTGTGATTGTAGGAACATCTACATTCAGAATAGATGAATTAGCCTGAAGCTGCTGTATAAGCTTGGCAACTGATGCCTTACTGTCAGCCTTACCACTTATTGAAATAGAACCTGATGCTACATTAATACTCTGGATAACAACATCACTTGGAATACTTTTTTCCATATAATCAATAAGATTCTGTAATGTATCATCACTGTCAGCTGTAAGTGCTGCAAAAGCCTGTACATCATTATACTTGTCTTTAGCACTGTAGTAATCATCAACAACCTGGTTAATTGAACTAAGCTTGTCTATACTCTTATTAAGCTTAGAAATCTCAGCATTAAGCATAACCACTCTTCCAAGAGGAACAAGTACAAGTGCTGCTGCTACAACTGCCGCCCCAATAAGTGCGATAACTAGTGTCTTAGTATTATCTTTCTTAACACCTGAATCAATCATTCTCTTAGGGACGAAATCAACCGGATCAAATACTGCACCTAAGTTAGTTACATAACTTGTAAGAGTTGCCTCTTCGACGTATGCCTTCTTATCCATTGTAATATTCTTAAGAGTCTCTACCTTCTCAATCGGCATATTAAGCTCATTAGAAAGAAGCGTTGCAAAGCCCTTAATTGTTGTTGAATGTCCAATTAAATATGCTTTCTGGATTGATACTCTGTTACGTGATACATAGTAGTCAATAACTCGGTTGATATTGCTTGCCATATATCTTAATGACTCTGTAACCTCATCTCCATCAAATCTTGAATGAAGAAGTGTTTCATTCTGAAGCTTTGCAGTAGCAGCATCGTATTTTAATTCATATCTTTCCATAACTGCGTTAACAAGCATTGATTTACCATATGGAACCATTCTCTGGAGCTGTAACACATTTTCTTTGAATATATTGATTACTGTACTGTCGTTCTCAACCTGAATAACAAGACTGACTTCTGGTCCAATCTGCTGCTTCATAATCTGATATGTACTGTTACCTACATAATCGATAAATGCAATCTTGAGTCCCATAGTCTTAGCAAGATTATAGTATGATTCAGCAACTTCTGAAGGAACTGCCGCTACCATGAGCTTTAACTTGTCCTGTCCTGAATCTTCTACTTTTTCAAGAATTGTATGCTGGATAATATACTCATCCATATTAACTGGGAAATATTCTGTTGCATTAGCCTGTACAATCTTACCGACTTTATCTCCCTTTACATTAGGAATAAGAACTTCCTTAGTAGCAAGTCTAGGAGAACTTACTGAGAATGCAACATCTTTAGATGCAAATCTGTGCTCATCCATTACTGCTTTAATAGCACTTGCAAGATTAGGTATATTTTCAAGAATGCCATCCTCATAGCATTCTTCAGGAGTAGGTATTGTTACTGTCTTATGAACTATAACATTCTTACCTGTTTTAGTGATTTCACATATCTTAATATACTCGTTATTAATAACGATACTTACCAATTTACCTTTGGCTTTAACTGCAGCCATAAAATCCTCCTATCCAGCTCCCCACATAATAAGCTATTCATTCTAGTTAATAAATATATATATAAATTCGCTGTTCTTTCTCTCATGCTTAGAACGCCATAAGTGAAAGATACCAGTTAATTATATTCGTACCAAAAAGCATGGCTATTGTAAGCCCTGCACACAAATATGGTCCAAAAGCCAATACATGCTCAGCTTTCGTGACCTTCATGCGGATGGAATGAATGACTGCACCCAAGATGCAGCCAATCAGAAATGCCAGGATAATGCACTTCCATCCTAAGAATAATCCTGCAAACGCCATCAGCTTGATGTCTCCACCACCGAAAGCGTCAATGCCTTTAATTGCCCGTCCGATATACAGACATATGAGCATAAATCCACTTATAATACAAAACCCTATTAGATAGTCTAATAGGTTTTTGTAATCAAGTATGATTCTTATTACCGCCAAGACACCAATTGCAATATTAAGTGAAAATGGTATCTCGAACGTTCTCCAGTCAATGACTGAGATAACAAGAAATATTGAAAACGCAAAGCACATAAGGATGCTTAACGGATTAAATCCATTTACAATAAAGATTATCACGTATGCAATTCCATTGGTCGCTTCAATGATTGGATATTGCTTTGATATCTTTGTCTTACAGTATCTACATTTTCCTCCAAGTATTATGTAGCTCACCAGTGGTATGAGATCATACCACTGGATTTTCTCGCCACATGTCATACAATGCGAATGTTCTGTAGCTATATTCTCTTTTAATGGTAATCTGTAAATCAGTACGTTCAAAAAACTTCCGAATACGGTACCGTATAGAAAGATAATGAAGTACAGTAATAATTCGTATTGCATGATGTTAGTTCCTTAAAAATTAGTTAATTACAAATGTATCAACATACTTAGGTGTAGCACCCTTGAACTCAGCTGAAACTTTACCTAAATTTGTAACCTTGAAAACAATTGAGCCTCCAGCTGCTTTCTTTGATTTAACCTTAAAATTACCAACTGTTTCATATAATTCTTTTTCAATAGCTTCTTTTGTATCGCCTGTAAATGTAGTTGGTGCAGCAACAATTCCAGTACCTGTTTTTGATGCTGTAATTTTACACTTCTTATTAGTCTCATCAAATACTACTGTATACTCTGCTGAACCTTCTGTTGTTGGTACAAGTGCATCATAATACTTTTCTGTTGAAAGCATTGTTACAACTGCACCTCTCATTGAATCAAGGTTCTGAACATCTGTAGACTCTCTTGACTTTTCAACATTCTTAATAAGTGTTGGAGCTAATACACCAACAAGAACTGCCATAATGGCGATAACTACGATAAGCTCTACTAAAGAGAAACCTTTGTTACCTAACTTTTTCTGTGTTTTTTTCATGTTTCATATCTCCCTTTTGAAATATATTTATATAAATCTGATATCATAAGCGACCTGATTATCAGATTGTATATACAATGTTAATTATGCATTACCTAATGTATTATAGAGCTGAATCATCGGCTGGTAGATTGCAAGTATAAGCATTACTACTACTAACGCCATAAGTACTATAATAATTGGTTCCATAAGTGAAGTAAGTGTCTGTGTCTGGACTTCCACTTCTTCCTCATAATATACCGCCGAGTTGGTTAACATCTCCTCAACGTTACCTGTCTCCTCACCGATACCAACCATATGTACAACCATAGGCGGAAACAGTCCTGTAGCCTTTAACTGGTTAGACAATGGTAAGCCAAGTGACACACCATTCTTAACCTTTTCCAGTCCATCATAGAACAACACATTCTTCATGGTTGATGCCGATATCTCAAGTGCATCAATCATAGGCATACCTGCCTGTAACAATGTACTCATTGTTCTTGCAAATGAAGCACATGCCGACTTGGTCTGTAATAATCCAAATACCGGAATCTTTAACTTTAACTTATCAAGGTTATGTCTTCCAGCATCTGTTCTCTTATATAACTGAAGTCCTACCACAATTCCTACGATAACTAATATGTATATGAACCAGTAATGCTTAAGACTGTTACTCATTGCAAGAATTGCCTTAGTTGTAACTGGCAGCTCGCTGTCAAGGTCTTCAAACATTGTCATAAAGCTTGGTATAACGAATGTAAGCATTACAATAATTACACCAACCATTACGCACAGAAGAACTATTGGATACATCATTGCTTTCTTAACAACACCCTTTAACTTGGCATCCTTCTCAAACTGTATAGCCATTCTTGTAAGAGAATTCTCCAAGCTACCTGATGCCTCACCGGCTTTAACCATATCTACGAGAATGCTTGGAAACTCTTCATTCTGTTTCATAGAATCTGAAAGAGTCTCACCTTTCTCTACGCTGTCCTGCGTTCTCTTAATTGCTTCCTGTAACTTCTTATTCTCCGTCTGTTCTGAAAGCATCTCCAAAGCATTGATAACGCTGACACCCGCTTTAAGAATACTTGAAAACTGTCTACAGAATACACTCATGTCTCTGGCTGGTATCTTCTTTTTACCTAAAAAAGATACATTCACATCCTTATCAAGTGCCCCCTGTTTTGCAATTGACACAGGCGTGAAACCCTGTTCCTTTATCTTTCTGGCTGCTTCATCCCTGCTCTCGGCTTCCACAGCTCCTTTAACATCTTTTCCCGAAGCGTCTACCGCTTTGTATGAAAATGTTTCCATATCACACTCCCCATTCCAAGTAGAATCAAATTTGTGCGTTTAGTATAACACACCGTCCAATTTATGACAATAATTTTATCAAAATTAACAAACAATTAATTAGACATAAAATTTCTCTTACATATATACCACATTTTGGCAATTCATGACTACATACTAAAAGTGGGGAATTACACTATAATTTCAGCTCATCTCCTTTATTTTTTCTTTATGTACAATCTGCCAGGATTACTCGTACACTTTGGACCTTTGCCTACTCTTGTGTTGCTTTGACGTCCAATCCGACACGCTTTCTTACTCCTTTTGGACTTCTGCCTGCTTCCCCACAGCTTTAACGTCCAATCCACCACGGTTTCTTGCTCCTTTTGGACTTCCGCCATGCCTCCCGCAGCTTCAACATCCAATCCGACACGCTTTCTTACTCCTTTTGGACCTCTGCCTGCTTCCCCGCAGCTTCAACGTCCAATCCGTCACACTTTCTTGCTCCTTTTGGACTTCTGCCATGCCTCCCACAGCTTCAACGTCCAATCCGTCACACTTTCTTGCTCCTTTTGGACTTCTGCCATGCCTCCCGCAGCTTCAACGTCCAATCCGTCACGCTTTCTTGCTCCTTTTGGACTTCCACATGCTTCCCGCAGCTTCAACATCCAATCCACCACGGTTTCTTGCTCCTTTTGGACCTCAGCCTGCTTCCCCGCAGCTTCAACGTCCAATCCACCACGGTTTCTTACTCCTTCTGGACTTCTGCCATGCCTCCCGCAGCTTCAACGTCCAATCCGTCACGCTTTCTTGCTCCTTTTGGACTTCCACATGCCTCCCGCAGCTTCAACGTCCAATTTACCACGCTTTCTTGCTCCTTTTGGACTTCCACATGCCTCCCACAGCTTTAACGTCCAATCCGTCACGCTTTCTTGCTCCTTTTGGACCTCAGCCTGCTTCCCCGCAGCTTCAACGTCCAATCCACCACGATTTCTTGCTCCTTTTGGACTTCCACATGCCTCCCGCGGCTTTAACGTCCAATCCGCCACGCTTTCTTGCTCCTTTTGGACTTCTGCCATGCCTCCCACAGCTTCAACGTCCAATCCGCCACGCTTTCTTGCTCCTTTTGGACTTCTGCCATGCCTCCCACAGCTTCAACGTCCAATCCGTCACGCTTTCTTGCTCCTTTTGGACCTCAGCCTGCTTCCCCACAGCTTTAACGTCCAATCTGACACGCTTTCTTGCTCCTTTTGGACCTCAGCCTGTTTCCCCGCAGCTTCAACGTCCAATCCGTCACGCTTTCTTGCTCCTTTTGGACTTCTGCCTGCTTCCCCGCAGCTTTAACGTCCAATCCGTCACGCTTTCTTGCTCCTTTTGGACCTCTGCCTGCTTCCCCGCAGCTTCAACGTCCAATCCGTCACGCTTTCTTGCTCCTTTTGGACTTCTGCCTGCTTTCCCGCCGCTTCAACGTCTAATCCGACACGCATCCAAGCCACACTTGCCTCCCCACAACCACAAGCTCCTCACAACGCAAAAAAGCAACACCAGCACATCAGTGCCCGCATTGCTTTATATCTTTTAATTCTCTTTTAATTCAATTATTCAATCTAATTACAATTTCATTATTCTTCAGCTTTCCTTAAAGAATCAATAATACTGATTAACTCTCTTAGCAACATAGTTAACATCCTGTGCATAACCCATTGCATTCTCTGCATTGATAAGGCCTTTGTTGTAAAGGTCAAGCAGCGCGTCATCCATCGAAAGCATACCTTCTTTTCTTGCTGTCTGGAGGACACTTGATATCTGGTATGTCTTAGCCTCACGAATAAGGTTCTTGATTGGAATTGTTCCGTGCATTACTTCAAATGCAGCTACTCGACCTTGCTTGTCGGCTGTAGGGATAAGCTGCTGTGATATAACAGCTTCAAGTACTACGGCAAGCTGGATTCTTATCTGCTGCTGCTGATGCGGAGGGAATACATCGATGATACGGTCAATTGTTGCAGCCGCACCAATTGTATGCAGTGTCGAGAATACAAGATGACCTGTCTCTGCTGCCGTTATGGCTGTTGAGATAGTCTCTAAGTCTCGCATCTCTCCTACGAGAATAACATCCGGATCTTCTCGGAGTGCTGCTCTTAATGCATCTGCATATGAATGTGTATCAAGTCCGATTTCTCTCTGGTTAATCATAGCCTTTCTGTGAGTATGAAGGTACTCAATAGGATCTTCCAGTGTTATTACATGTGCATTACGATTGTCATTGATTCTGTCAATCAGAGAAGCAAGTGTTGTAGATTTACCGGAACCTGTAGGTCCTGTTACAAGAACAAGTCCTCTCTTCTTGGCATATAATTCTATAACTGACTTAGGAACTCCAAGACTTTCCGGCTTAGGAATAACTGTTCCTACAACTCGCATTGCACACGCAACTGAACCTCTCTGCCTGAATACGTTAACTCTGTATCTTCCTACATTAGGGGACGAGAAAGAGAAATCGAGTTCGCCCCTGTCCTTAAACAGTTCCTTCTGCCTTTCATCCATTATGGACAGAATCAGTTCTTCACAGTCAGCCGGTGTCATCTTAGGATAATCAAGATCAACAAGCTCTCCATTAATTCTGATTCTTGGTGGAAGTCCAACTGTCACATGGACATCACTCGCTTTCTTTTCTTTCGCTATAGTTAGTAATTCTTCAATTGTAAATAACATTTTTGCCCCCATTGTATTGTTACATTGTATTGTTTATTAATTAATCTGTTCAAGTTCAATGTGTTCTATATCTGAACCTGACGCTTTAGCTGCATTAGGATTAGGCTGCGAGTCATCTTCCTCTGCCTCATATGTAGCCCTTACCATCTCAGCTATAGTTGTAACCCCCTGTTTAACTGCATTGATAGCAGCCATCTTAAGAGTATTCATTCCTTCTTTTATAGCCTGGTTCTTAATCTCTTCTGCTCCGGCATGTTTTGAGATAAGTCTCTTAATTGGTGGAGTTATCTTCATAATCTCATATATACCGAGTCGTCCATAGTATCCTGTTCCATTACACAGCTTACAGCCACATGGCTCATATATTGTATATGGTTCATCAGGATTAAGTCCAAGCATATGCTTCTCTGATGCAGTTGCTTCCTTAGGCATCTTGCAGTCGCACAGCTTTCTTACAAGTCGCTGGGCGATAATACCAACAAGTGAATCAGCAATCAGGTATGACTCAATACCCATATCTTCAAGACGGGCAACAGAACTTGCTGTGCTGTTAGTATGCAGTGTACTGACAACAAGGTGACCTGTGATAGAAGCTCGTACCGCAATCTCGGCTGTCTCACCATCTCGGATCTCACCGATCATGATAATATCCGGATCCTGTCGTAAGATTGATCTTAAGGCTGTTGCAAATGTAAGGTTGGCTTTGTTATTAACCTGAACCTGATTGATACCATCAATGTTAGCCTCGACTGGGTCTTCAACAGTTATGATATTAACATCTTCTGTATTAAGTTCACTTAAAGCTGTATAAAGTGTTGTAGACTTACCAGAACCTGTAGGTCCTGTTACAAGGATGATTCCATGTGGATTCTTTAAAATATCATCAAATACCTTAAGATCCGCTGGTGTAAGTCCAAGCTTTGATTTATCAATGTTGAAGCCTTCCTTGGAAGCAATTCGCATAACGCACTTCTCGCCATATACTGTAGGAAGGTTAGATACTCGGATATCATACTCACGTCCATCTACAGTAATTGTAATACGTCCATCCTGTGGCTTTCTCTTCTCAGAGATATCCATTCCTGACATAATCTTGATACGTGTTGTGATAGCTCCAAGAAGAGTATTATCATACTGGATAATCTCTCTTAAGTTACCATCAATTCTGTATCGTACGCGGATATCCTTCTCCATTGGTTCAATATGTATATCGGAAGCTCTCTGTCGTACAGCCTGCTCAATAACACTGTTAATGAGCTGAACGATAGGAGCATTCTCTATCTCTTCTCGTCTTGCCTTATCTTCTTTAGTCTCTTCCCTTACAGTCTCGCCCTGCTCTTTCTTATACAGGTCAACGATACTCTGGGCCTGCTTCTGTCCAAATGCTTTATCAAAGAATGCATTAATATCTGTAGCATTACCAAGGACAGGAACAACCTGCTTTCCAGTTACAATGTTGATATCATCCATAGCAAGAATGTTAGTAGGATCTGCCATCGCAACTCTTATAGCACCCGGATTATCCGGTGCATCACCTAACGGAACAAGAGTATATTTCCTCATAATACTCTCATCAAGCAGAGAAAGAACATCGTCACTTACTTCTGTCTCTCTCATATCAACATAATCAATTCCAAGACTGTCACAAAGAGCTTCATTAATATCTCTCTGGTTAGCATATCCAAGTGCTATAACCATCTCTCCAAGCATCTTGCCCTGCTCTCTCTGTCTTGAAAGTGCTGTCTGCAGCTGGTTTTCATCTATTATTCCCTTCTTAACCAGAACATCGCCCAATCTAACTTTCTTTCTATAATTCACCTTCAACCTCTTTCCGCAGGCCAATCCCCCCTGCTATTAGCGCATTTATAAATAGATTATATCACAACAGAATACATTATACAAACAGCTATTTAACCTCTTTTATAGTATAATTTTCACTCTTGCTGCCGATACACTCATTGTACAGAGCATCATAATCCGTGCTGCATATGTATCTCTTACTTTCATTATCGTGGTTCATGTCAAATGTGCCATCAACATTCTGATATGTATTGCTGTATGAAAATGCGAAGTAGACAGTTTTGCTGTCTTCCGAATCTGATATTGTTGCCTGGGCAATTATGTATACGTAGTTATTGTTATCACCGGCAGTTCCCTTTCTTGAAAGGAAATATGTTGAGACAATCTTCGCAGCACTGACTGTTTCCTCATTAATGTGGTACAGATATGAAGTATCCTTTGTTGCCTTATACAGCATATGAAATGTTGTATCTGCTGTTTCAGCCGTAATTGTATCAAGCACTTCTTTTCCCACCTGCTCTATAACGCTCCTGTCTATCTTAGACACATCGTCGATATATCCCGGCAGCTTGTCTGCACTATATGAAGCCTCCATATTCTGTGCAAGGAATCCATGCCTCGCAATCTCTTCATATGATACATTACATGTTATCTTAACTGATTCGCCATAACTTATATTATTCTTCTTGTCTGCAGTAAACGTAAGACCTGCGAGGTACTCATCATCCCAATTGTTGGTTATGACAACGTTAGCCTCCGGACTTACCCCTGTAAACATAACATCCAGCCTGTCAAACAGTTCAACAGATGTTCCCTTAGATATTCCCGATGCCTTTATCTTTTTATTGCCACTGCTTATACTTATCCCGACAGCATCCTCATATTTTTTGTCAGCATCAAGTCTTACCTTATATGTATCACCGTTAGAAACATCTGCTGCCTCTGAAGATATGTCTATCGATGCAATAAGCATTTTAACATTGTATGACTTGTCTGAGTCATTGCTTTTTCCCATAAGTTCTTTGTATAGCTTGTCTTTGTTAAGCGTGAATTCCGGGCTTGCATAGCCGTTAGCACCATTATAGCTTATTGTGACATAATCCCACACATCAAACCTTTGTGAACGGATAAAAAGTGCTACAACCATTGCTGCTATTACTCCGATTGCTGCAATAAGAAGTCCAACCCTGCGTTTCTTAATTGTACGCCCCATGAACCTGAACTCTTTCTTAATCTCCTTCTCAATAGCTTCACCCTTATGTGAAAATTCTTTTAATTCCATACTACACTCCTATTGGTCTTGTTGCCTCTCTTAACATAACCTTTTCTTCTCCATCAAAATATGGTTCCAGCGTCTTATATACTCTTTCCTGATAGCTGTTCAGCCGCTCAATATCTACAGAGTCAAGATAATTAATATCAACCAGCTCTAAATCTATAGGAACAACAGTGAGCATGTCAAACTTTAAAAATGTGCCATATTCATTGTCGAAGTCTTTCTGGCATACTATTTCATTTTCAATTCTTATGCCGAACTCACCCTCAATGTATACACCTGGCTCATCAGAGGTAACCATACCTTCTTCTATAATTGCAAGATCGTTCTTTCCCGGATTATGCTTCCATCGAAATCCATTAGGACTCTCATGCACATTAAGAAGATAGCCTATTCCATGTCCTGTTCCGCAGCGGTAATCCATTCCGACATTCCACAGTGGTGCTCTCGCAAGTATATCAAGGCTGTAGCCGTTGCAACCCTTTAAAAACTTTGCATTTGCAAGACTTAACATCCCTTTAAGCGTCAGTGTGTAGTACATCTTCATCTTGTCTGTAACAGGTCCGAGTGCAATCGTTCTTGTTATATCAGTTGTTCCTCTCAGATACTGTCCGCCTGAATCTACAAGCAGCATACCCTCTGGCTTTAACACCACAGCATTAGTTTCATCTGCATGGTAATGCATCATTGCTGCATTAGCATTATACGCACTGATTGTGTCAAAACTCAGTTCTATGTAATCTTTTATATTGCTTCTCAGATTATCAAGATATTCTGCCGCACCTGCTTCTGTTATATTGCCTGAAGCTACATTTTTCTTAAGCCAGAATATGAATTTTGTCACAGCCACGCCATCGTCAACATGTACACTGTACAGATTCTTTATCTCTGTTTCATTCTTTACCGCTTTAAAAAGCATTGCTGGATTATCAGCAAGCACCACTTCTGCATTGCCAGCAGATATAACTTCTTTGTATATACGCATGTTGACACGTTTCTTATCAATAAGCACATTTCCACTCATGCCGGCAATATCATCATAAAGCTTATCATATGGCTGAATCATCACTCCTGCTTTTTCTAATATTGCAAATGTCTTATCATCGAATCTGTCATCATCTGTATAAAGATATGCATTATTCTTAGTTATCACTGAATACGCCATAATTACAGGGTTACACTCAACATCGCATCCCCTTATGTTAAATGTCCAGCATATGTCGTCAAGAGTTGCCATGATGTGTACATCAGCATTTTTATTATCCATGTACTTTCTTATGCGTGTAAGCTTGCTTTCTATGCTTTCTCCTGAGTACTCTTCATCAAGAGAGAATGCCTTAGTGTGTGGAAATTCTGCTCTGTCCTCATAGATTCTCTCTATCGCATCAAAATCATACAGGCAGTCTGCTCCTGTCTTCCTGCATATATCGGTAAACTCTGTTCCTTCTTCTGCCGGCATTGTTCTTCCATCAAAACCTAAGCGCATTCCGTCTTTAATGATGCTTTCGCAGTACTGAGTCACATTCATAACGCCCGGCGCACCAACTCTCATAAGTGAAAAGCCTGTCCCTTCTATCTGCTTTTCAGCCTGCACGAAATATCTTCCGTCAGTGAAAAGCCTTGCATCATTCTGTGTTATTACGGCAGTTCCGGCTGAGCCTGTGAATCCTGTAATAAATTCTCTTTCTTTAAAGTAATCACCGGCATACTCTGATATATGATAGTCACCTGTAACAACCACATATATATCAACGCATTCTGTCTTCATAATATCTCTTACCTTAGATAATCTTTCAGCTATTACTTTAGCATCTGTAATCTCCATGACCTGTCCTCCTGACTATATTGTAATATAAATGTTGTCTTCTGTTACATTAATTTTTGCTCTATAAGCACTCCTCTTAATTTGCCAAGTGCCTTTTTCTCTATCCTGCTCACATAACTCCTGCTTATACCAAGTCTGTCAGCAAGCTCATTCTGTGTACATTCTTTTGCACCAAAAAGCCCATACCTGTATTTTAGTATCTCTATCTCTCTTGGTGCAAGCACCTTTTTTATATTACCATATATACACTTTATCTGCTCATAAAACATATAATCTTCTACTGCATCCGGCTGTTTTCTTCCTGAATCCTCGCCAATTATATCCTTAAGGCTTATCTCATTTCCCTCTTTGTCCTTTCCTATAGGCTCGTTCAGCGACACTTCCCGTTCTTTCTTTTTATCCTGACGGAAAAGCATAAGAATCTCGTTGTCTATACATTTGGCAGCATATGTGGCAAATCTTACGTTTCTTTCTATGTCAAATGAATCAACAGCCTTTATAAGACCTATTGTTCCCACTGAAATCAGATCTTCATTAATGTAATCACGTTCCGTAGAGGTATATTTTTTCACTATATGAGCAACCAGACGCATGTTCTTTTCTATAAGAACATTGCGTGCCGCACTATTGCCATTGTGTAATTCTATCAGCAGTTCTTTCTCTTCCTGTGCCGATAACGGTTTTTCAAATGTTTTCAAAAAGGCACCCCTACACATTTTTATATATAATATGTGTAAAGGTGCCTTTAATTGCCTATCCAACTGTCTCTTTAATTTAACTGTTAACTTCTGTCTCTTCTTCCTGGCGTCTTAAGATATCATACTTATCAAGCTGGATTCCTAAATCAATATAGAGGTTCTGCTTAGGATGTGGACAGCTCTCCATGTCCTTTCCATTCTCGTCAACAATACGCTTGACTGTAACTTCTATATTCTGTCCGTCTGGCTTCATAACCTCAATTGTCTCGCCAACTGAGAACTTGTTACGCTGCTCAATATGGTAAAGTCCCTGCTCGTTAGCATCTCCTACGATACCAAGATATGTGTATTCCCTGATATATGTGTTGCTGTCATATATCTGTGTATTCTCGTCCGGCTTTCCAAAGAAGAAGCCTGTTGTGTACTGTCTGTAAGTACATTTGCTTATCTCGCTCTTATAGAATGGGATTCTGGCCTTATACTTCTCAGGGTCTTCTATGAAATCATCAATAGCAAGTCTATAAGTTCTTGCAACAGTTGCAACATACAGAGCTGTCTTCATACGGCCTTCTATCTTAAATGAATCGATACCTGAGCTTACCATCTCTGGAATATGCTCAATCATACACAAATCCTTAGAGTTAAATATATATGTTCCTCTCTCGTTCTCGTATACAGGCATATACTGTCCCGGTCTGTTCTCCTCAACAACTGCATACTTCCAGCGGCATGGATGCGTACATGCACCCCTGTTAGCATCTCTTCCTGCAAGGAAGCTTGATAACAGACATCTTCCTGAATATGAGATACACATTGCGCCATGCATGAATGTCTCAATCTCCATCTCTTCAGGGATATGTGCTCTTATCTCCTTAATCTCCTCAAGCGATAATTCTCTTGCTGAAACCACTCGCTTTGCACCCTGGTTCCACCAGAAATTATATGTCATATAGTTAGTATTGTTAGCCTGTGTACTGATATGGATATCTGTATCAGGAAGCACTTCCTTTGCTATTGTGAACATTCCCGGATCAGATATAATAAGTGCATCAGGACCCACTTCCTTAAGCTCCTCAAAGTAAGCTCTTGCACCCTCAAGGTCATAGTTATGTGCCAGGATATTAGCTGTAACATAAACCTTAACATTTCTTTCATGGGCGAACTTAACACCCTCTTTCATATCTTCTATTGAAAAATTCTTAGCCTTAGCTCTTAATCCAAATGCTTCACCACCGATATATACGGCATCTGCACCGAATATTACTGCTATCTTTAAAACCTCAAGACTGCTTGCTGGTATGAGAAGCTCTGTTTCTCTGCCATTATACATATGTCCTGCCATATTATCCTCATTTCCGCGCTGCTTTAGCACTGCATTTTTATATTACTGCTTTACGCTCAATGTAATCCCATCACCGATAGGCACAATAGATGTCACGAAATCCTCAGAATGTGTAAGCTCATATACATATTCGCGTATTCTTGCATGAATTGTTCTGTTCCTTCTTGTAACTGCATATCGGGATTCAACTATCTCACCCTCCTGCAGAATATTATCTGATATAAGAAGTCCGCCTTTTCTAAGAACTCTCTTAATATCCGGCAGATAATTAATATACTGCCCTTTAGCTGCGTCCATGAATATAAAATCATATGGACCATCAAGAGTCTTTAGCACTTCAAGGGCATCACCTTCTATGAGTGTAATTACATCCTCTTTGCCAGCTCTCTTAAAATTGTTCTTCGCAACCGGTATCCTTTTATCATAATTCTCTATTGTAGTAATCGTGCAATTATGTGGCATATTCTCACTCATAAGAATAGATGAGTAACCTACTGCTGTTCCAACTTCCAGAATTCTTTCAGGCTGTACAAGCTGTAACAGCACTTTCAGCAAATTACCCATCTCTTTTCTAATGATTGGGACTTCATCCGCAATCGCCTCTTTTTCAATTGTATTACATATATCAGAATTACCACAATTAAGAGAATTAATGTAAGCAACTACTCTTTCATTGACTATCATATATTCCCTTTCAATCAGCTATTCTTCCTCACTGTCAGTCTGTGACAGAACTTCCATAATATCTGTAGGCGTCATTCCGGTATTAACCTCATATGTTCCACCGACAAACTTTCCCTTATAATCTGAGAACTGAATCTGGAAAAACGCTATTGTCTTATCACTCACAAGTCCTTTATCATAAAGAAGTTCTGCAAGTTTCTTAGGCTGTATATCTGTTGTTATAGTAATTTCAACTGTACGGGCATTATCTTCTGAATCAATTGACTGCTCATTAAATACTTTCTCACCAAATGAATATGCCCTGCTTCCTGCGATAAATACAAGATATATTCCTAATACAATTATTAATACATTCAGTGATACTGATATCAGCATTCTGATTGATTTATTGCTCATAAAACCTGCATCTCCTCTTCCTTAATAAGCTACACTATATATGATTCACCCTAAAAAATCAAGGTCTACGTCAATCACCTCTGCTATATCCTTGAATATATCACTCATATATCTGCAAAATGTGATTTCTGTCATAAGATATCTGTTAACTATATCCTGATTCCTCATATCCGCATATTCTTTATTAAGATTTTCCATCGCCTCAAATAAATTCTGTCCATCAGGCGAGTTCTGCAGCATGAAATTTTTCATTCTGAATTCATCAATCTGTCTCTTAAGATCTGGTATTCTGTCAATCTCATTCTGCAGTCTTCTATATTCCCTGTATTCTTCACTATTAAGAATCTCGTGAATGATTTCCTTCTTAAGTTCATCAATCCTACGCATAGATTAAACCTGAGCTTCCATAATGATTGGAAGTATCACTGGATTTCTCTTAATCTTCTTCCAGAGATACTCACTTAAATCGTCCTTAATAATATTCTTAATCTTACTCCAGTCAGTAATGTTCTTATCAAGGCATCTGTCTACTGAATCAGACACAATTGCTCTTGCTTCATCAAGAAGCTCTTCAGCCTCTCTTACATACACAAAACCTCTTGTAACAATATCCGGACCTGCTATAAGCTGTCCAGTATATTTCTCAAGTGTAAGAACAACAATAATAATACCATTCTCTGCAAGGTTCTGTCTGTCTCTTAATACAATATTTCCTACATCACCTACGCCAAGTCCATCAACAAAAATAGCTCCTGTCTGTACATGATCAACAACCTGTGCATGCTCATCATTAAGTTCTAACACATCTCCTGATTTGGCAATAATAACATGATCCTTGTCATATCCAAGCGACATAACAACATCTCTCTGCGCAACAAGGTGTCTGTATTCACCATGGACAGGAATTGAATACTTAGGCTTTACAAGAGAATATATAAGCTTAATCTCTTCCTGACATGCATGTCCTGATACATGTGTATCCTGGAATATAACCTTAGCTCCCTTCATACCAAGCTCATTAATAACCTTGGCTACTGACTTCTCATTACCAGGTATAGGAGTTGATGAAAATACTACGCAGTCGCCCGGCTGGATAGAAACCTTTCTGTGAAGGTTAGCTGCCATTCTTGAAAGAGCTGCCATAGACTCACCCTGACTACCGGTTGTAATAAGTACAATCTGCTCTGGTGTATAATTCTTCATCTCATCTGTCTCAATAAGGGTTCCTTCCGGAATCTTAAGGTAATCAAGGTCCTCAGCAACTTCAATGATATTAACCATGCTTCGGCCTTCAACGCAGACTTTCCTTCCATACTTAACTGCTGAATTGATAATCTGCTGTACTCTGTCTACATTAGATGCGAATGTTGCGATAATAATTCTGCTGTTCTTATTGTCATTGAATATCTTTTCAAATGTTGCACCAACAGTTCTTTCTGACATAGTAAAACCAGGTCTTAAAGCATTAGTACTGTCGCACATAAGTGCAAGAACACCTTTCTTTCCAAGTTCGCCTAATCTCTGAAGATCAATTGGATCTCCATATACCGGAGTATAATCAACCTTAAAATCTCCTGTATGAACAATAATGCCAGCTGGAGAATATATAGCAAGTGCTGCTGCATCTGCAATACTATGGTTGGTTCTTATGAATTCAACCCTGAAATCTCCAAGAGTAACAGACTGTCCATATCTGACAACCTTTCTCTTAACTGCCTTTAACATATTATGTTCTTTAAGCTTTGACTCAATAAGTCCCATAGTAAGCTTTGTTGCATATATTGGAACATTAATATCTTTCAGCACATAAGGAATAGCTCCGATATGATCCTCATGTCCATGAGTTATAACGAATCCTTTAACCTTGTCCAGATTATCTTTAAGATAAGTAACATCAGGAATAACAAGGTCAATACCAAGCATATCTTCCTCTGGGAAAGATAAACCACAATCCACAACAACAATACTGTCATCATATTCAATGGCAGTAATGTTCATTCCTATCTGCTCAAGACCTCCCAAAGGTATAATCTTGACAGACGCATTCTCTGCTTTTTTCATAAACACCTCATAATAAAAATAAAATATAAAATATTAATAAGGCTCACACCTTATTTAAGTTCAACATCATCATCCATTAACTCAGAAAATACCTTGCCCACCGCTTCAAGCTCACTGTCTTCTTCAACAAACTCATAAACAGCCTCTTCACTTGCCGCATCAGATGTATCCTTAAGAATATAAGCTTCTGCTTCTTCATTCTCATCATCTGATTCTGATACGAGCAGATAATTAATTCCATTAATTCTAGTTTCTTCAATCACATAAAATTGTGTCTTCTCACCATTATCGTCAATAAATTCAAGCCTTTCCATGAAAAACAAATCCTCCAAAATTCTAGTTCTTCTGCTTAGATTCCATGTATCCACGCAAAATAAAAACAGCGGCAATCTGATCAATAACCGTCTTGCGGTTCTCACGCTTTACCCCGCATTCTTCAAGGACTTCATCTGCTTCAACTGTAGTAAGTCTCTCATCCCACAGTGTAACAGGTAATCCTGTACGTCTCTCCAGTGCTGCTGCAAATTCTTCACAAGCTTTCGCTCTTTCCCCAATAGTATCGTCCATATTCTTAGGATAACCAACCACGATTTCAGTCACATCATACTCAGATATAATCTGTTCTATCCTGGCATAAGTTCTTCGTAACTTGTTATTATCTTTTCTTGTTATCGTCTCGAAAGGCTGTGCAGTTATCCCAAGTGGATCACTTAAGGCAACTCCCACAGTCTTCGTTCCGACATCTAAGCCTATAATTCTCATACTATAAGCCTTTACCTTCTATAAAGTATCTTACAACTTCTTCTACAAGTTCATCTCTCTCAGCCTTCATAATAAGACTTCTTGCATTATTGTGACTTGTAATATATGTTGGATCACCAGACATAATATATCCAACTATCTGGTTAACCGGATTGTACCCCTTCTCTTTAAGAGCAAGATATACCTGCTCAAGTATGCCTTCTACTGAAATTGTCTTCTCTGGTTGAGTCTTAAAAAATTGAGTGTTGTTGTCTATCATATCTACCACGCCCTTTCGTATATTGACTATAATATAATAAATAAGCCAATTATACAAGTATTTAACATAAAAAATATTGTAAAAAAATTGTAAAAAAGCCGCCCGGACGGCGTGTATTTGCCCGGACAGCCTTTGCTTAAGCTATATATATTAATTAAGAAAACTACTTCATATGTACATCAATCTGATTGAACGGAATCTCAATTCCATTCTCATCAAATATATTCTTATATCTTTCAAGCAGGTTAAATCTTACATTCCAGTAGTCTGCTGTATTAACCCAGGCTCTTGTTTCAAGTGTTACACAGCTTTCATCAAGGCTCTTGACAACTACCATAATATCCTTGTCCTTAAGTATTCCCTGTTCGCTGTTAATAACCTGTTCAAGAAGCTTCTTGGCTTTAGGAATATCTGATGAATAACCAATTCCTATCTGGATATCAATTCTTCTTGTATTCTCTGCACCTACATTAACAATGCTTGAATTAGAAAGTGAACCGTTCGGAAGCATTACTACTTTGTTATCAATAGTAACAAGCCTTGTGTAAAGAATCTCTATAGACTTTACAGTTCCTTCATTAGTTCCGACTATAATATAATCACCAACCTTAAAAGGCTTGAATATAAGAATAAGAATTCCTCCTGCAAAGTTTGAAAGGCTTCCCTGCAGGGACATACCAATCGCAAGTGCTGCAGAACCAAAAAGTGTGAGCAGTGATGTCGTCTGGAATCCCAGCTTATCCACAACTATCATGATAAGTATTGCATACATTACAAACTTAAGCACTGATACCACAAAATTAACAACACCTTTATCTAGCGTGCTTCTGTCCAGCATCTTCTTTACAAGCTTATCAAGCACCCTGATTATCTTCTTGCCAATAAACCATATTAAGACAGCAATAACAATTTTACCAATAAGTGAAACCGACCAGTTTCCTAAATCATTGAGAAGCTGCTTAACATGGGCAATAGAAAAGAATCTAGTTATTTCATCTGTTTCCTGCTGGATTGTTGTGGCTGCATCTGCCACAAGTCCTATGAATCCCATAGCTGATCCCCCTTTGTATTATTTCATCTTCTTTTTAAGCTGCTCTAACTTCTTCTTAGTCTCTATATCAATCTCTTCACTTGCACGCGCTGCTTCTTCAGCTTTTCTTACAGCTTCTTCCTTAGCCTGAAGTGCTTCCATGCAGGCTTTCTCTGCCTGTTTTCTTGCTTCAACCGCCCGCTTTGCTTCCTCTGCTGCAGCAAGTTCAAGCATTTCAGCCTCTGCTGCCTTTTTCATTGCTTCCTTCTTTGCAATTGCAGCCCTCTTTAATACAGCAATCTCCTCGAGTTCAAGCTGTGTATACGGCTCACTGTTATATATAACGAATGAAAGTCCGGGAAGTGTAATATCAATATATTCCATATCATCACCATCATTATCTGACTTGATAATCTCTCCATTAACCTTTTCGTCTCCACCGAATTTCTTCCACTCACTGTTAAATACTTCCTTATATTTTCCACGCACATCAACGTGAAGTCTGTAGTTTTCCCTCTTAACAGGAGTAAAATTCACAGCAATCACAAGCTTATTACCCTTGCTGTCAGCTCTCTGCATTGCAATAACAGTCTCTTCAGGATTAGAATTCTCGAGCCACATAAATCCATCAGGATCATTATCAAGCTCATACAGAGCCGCATTTTTCGCATAGAACTTATTAAGCTCCGACATGAATTTTTCAAGTCCAGCATCCTGTCCTGCTGCAAACATCTTGCTTCCCGGATGTGCATACATGAATCCAAGTGCAGCCCTGATATCTGACAAATGTGCCTTCTCATCACTGCCTGACACCATGTCCACAAATGCTTTCTCCCTGAAATCATCATGATTGAGTGAGAGCATGAAATCTTCTCCGTAATTATAGAGCATTCCATATGTCAGCTTATCATACTCACCTTTTCTAAACAGCGGGTCAGTTCCCATGAATTCAAGAAAATCCTTAGTCCAGCAGTTATTCTGCTTATAAGTAAACATGAGAGGGTCATCATTATCTGCCGCAGTAACCCCAAACCAGCCGCTTGATTCTTCTGCTATTGTAAAACAGCCATCGCCACGTTTAGCAATACATTTGTTCATAGTCTTAAGAAATTCGATTGCGTCAAGATTCTCATTGCCGCCATACATGTTAGGTGTCCATGTACCCGGCTGCTTACCGTAATCGAGGTAAAGCATTGAAGCAACACCGTCAATTCTGATGCCGTCAATATGGTAATCATTAAGCCACATTAATACGCTTGATAAAAGAAAACTTCTTACAGCACCTTTCTTATAGTCAAATGTGACAACATCCCACTCAGGATGCTTCTCTAGTGATGGCTTAAGATATCCGTAAGCATCTGCCCCGTCAAAATCATACAGTCCCTTAGCTTCTGTACCAAAGTAAGCACCATTCCAGTCCATTATTACGCCAATTCCAGCATTATGACAGTCATCAACCAGTTTTTTAAATGCATCACTGCCGCCTGTTCGGTGTGTCACCGCAAAATATCCCAATGTCGAATATCCATTCATCTCCTCATTAAGATACTCTGCAACCGGAAGAAAACATACATGTGTATATCCCTCCTGCTTTACAAAATCCACGAGCTCATCTGCACTTTTTTCTTTCAGCCAGTCAGTAAGTGATACCTCATATACTGTTACGGGCTTCTTCTTTCCTGCTTCTTTCTTCCGCTTTATCATCCATAGCCCATCGTTCCATGCATATGAATCAGACATGTTCTCATCACTTACCACTGATGCAGTAATTGGAACTGATGATATCTGTCTTGATACAGGGTCTAACTTTCTTGTAGTCCCCTTACCCTGTCTCTTAATTTCATACATATATCCGCATCCGGCTGCCAGTCCCGGAATAAACAGTTCAAATACTCCTGTATCCCCAATTTTTTCCATTAAGTGGACTCTGCCGTCGTATTTGTTAAACTCTCCAACAACACTTACGCTGAGTGCCTTAGGTGCCCATACAGTAAAAAGCACTCCCTTCACGCCATTGACAGTTCTTTCATGAGCGCCGAATATATGTGCTGCATTTTTCTCTTCTCCTGCAAGAAATGCTTTGTAATCTTCCGGTTTCGTAACATTTGCAAATGCATATGGGTCCGTATATTCTGTGACCTCTCCATTAACCTTCTCCACTGAATAAGTGTATGAAAGCTTTTTCTTAGATGAAACAAGTGCTGCAAAGAATCCGGATTCATCAACCTTTTCCATATTAACAGCAGTTTTTCTGCCATCTATATGCAGCTTAACTGTCACTGCATCAGGACGCATTATCTGTATAAGAAGTCCCTTACCTGTAACATGCGCACCAAGCAGCTCCTTTGGCTTGTCACATTCTGCATATACAATTCCCTCTATCTCCGGCCAGTTCATCAGGCCGTATAAGTTTTTATTCATACATTACCCCCATCCACTGTTTAAAGCATTCCGTCCATGATGACACCTGTGGTTCATAATGTCCCATATTCTTAGTCGCAGTCTCTCGTGTGCCAAGTCCAAGACCATGAGTACCTTTAGCATATACATGATAATCAAACGGAATCTCATGTTTTCTTAACGCCTCTACCATAAGTAGTGAATTCTCAAGCGGAACTGTCTTATCTTCACATGTATGCCATATGAATGCAGGTGGTGTGTCCTTATCCACTCTCTTTTCTATAGACACTTCATCTATAAACTCATCATATTTTTCCCCAAGACTTCTCTCAAATGATGCCCTGTGTGCATCAATTCCTGATGTAATTACAGGATAACCTAACAGCATGCCATCAGGCTTAACATACTCATGGCTGCAGTGAAGTACATTTTCCAGAAGATAATCAAGTCTTTTTGAATTCCATCCGGTTCCAAGAAGTCCGGCAACATGACCTCCTGCTGAAAATCCTGCGATAATGATTTTGTCAGGATCAACATCCCACTCTGCTGCATTATCTCTTACATACTTCATTGTATAGGCTGCCTCAAAAAGCTGTGCTGGATACGTAACAGGTGTAAGACTGTATCTTAATACAACAGCATTATACCCCATATCAAGCATCTTAATAGCTATAGCTTCTCCTTCTCTTGGAGAATGGTGGTTATATCCGCCACCCGGACAGATAACAATAAGAGGCCTCTTAAACGGATCCTGATCCTTAGGAAAAATGTCTTTGATATATGTAGTTATCGTCGCACTCCCATTCTGTTCTATTCCTAATTCTTTATAAGGTAAATCTATATTAATAGTATTATGTAACATAACGTTCTCCTTCCAGCTGAATAATTCTGTATATTATGTCTGTAGTTTAGTGACGGTGATGTGTGTATATTTTCGTGTGTGGTCGATTTATGACGAGCTGTATGGGAGTTAATGCCGTTAGATGCATAAGCGCTGTGAATGAAAGCTCGTTCAAGCGAAGCGCGTTTGCTTTCGTTCACAGTAAAAAACTTTGCAGATAACGGCATTTACTCCCACTAAGCGCAGGAATCATGAGACCATGCACGAAAATATATACACATCACCCTCCAGCACATCTACACCAAAATTACATAAAATCCACTTAGAATCTATGTATAAAAAGTCCACTTCTTAATTTAGGCTCAAACCATGTTGATTTAGGTGGCATTAATAGTCCTGCGTCTGCTACTGCGAATAATTCGCCTATTGATGTTGCATACATTGAGAATGCCAATACACTATCTTCTGAGCATCTTCTCTCAAGCTCGCCTAAACCGCGGATTCCGCCTACGAAGTCTATTCTCTTATCTGTCTTAGGGTCGTGGATTCCTAAGAGTGGCTCTAAGACGTTGTTCTGGAGTACTGCTACATCTAAGCCGTCTACCGGGTCGCTGCTTAAGATTTCTTCTTTGGCTGTGAGTGTGTACCATTTTCTGCCAAGATACATTCCGAATTCACCTTTCTTAGAAGGTGCAACCTGTGTGCTGCTCTCGCTTACAGTGAATTTATCTTTAATCTTTGCCATGAACTCTTCTTCACTTAAACCATTCAGGTCCTTTACTACCCTGTTGTATGGCATTATCATAAGTTCTTCGTCTGGGAATAATACTGACAGGAAATAATTGAACTCTTCATTGCCTGTATATCCCGGATTAGCTTCTCTTCTGCGTAAACCTACCTTTACAGCAGAAGCTGCCCTGTGGTGTCCGTCCGCAATATATATCTGGTTAATTCCTGCAAATGCGTTCTCTATAGCCTCTACAGATTCTTTACTGCTTATTTTCCAGACCTGATGTCTTATTCCATCAACCGCTGTAAAACTGTATACAGGCTTTTCCTGCTTAGCTTTGACAACCTCTGCACTTATTACTGCATTAGCTCTGTATGCCAGGAATATAGGACCAGTCTGGGCACTGCATGTATCAACATGGTTAATTCTGTCTAATTCCTTATCAGCTCTTGTGTTCTCATGCTTCTTAATAACATTGTTAAGATAATCATCAATAGAAGCACATGCTACAATTCCTGTCTGTGTCCTTCCATCCATTGTAAGCTCATACACATAATATGCCTTGTCCTTATCTGTTATAAATGTTCCATCATCTATAGCTTCCATAAGCATATCATGGGCTTTCTTATATACCTGCTCACTATACATATCAACTGATTCATCAAACTGGGTCTCTGCCCTGTCAATCTTAAGAAATGATAATGGTTCTCTTTCCACCTCTGCTCTTGCTTCCTTTGAATCATACACATCATAAGGAAGAGCTGCTACTCTGTCTGCCACTTTCTCAGCCGGTCTGACACATTCAAATGGTCTTATTACTGCCATACTAACCTCCATCCGCACTATTTAACTTAAGTACTATACTTTCATATATTAGATACATTTTAACATTCAGACAACCTTAATACAAGAAAGACCAGTCAAATGTTACAACAAATGACTGGTCTTTGATATTATTATCATTACATATGATTACTTAATAACTCTTACCTTGATAACACCTTCAATTGCTGAAAGCTCTTCAACTACTGCCTCTGGTGCAGATGCTTCAATATCTAAGAGAGAATATGCATAATCACCTCTTGACTGGTTAGCCATAGATGATATATTGATGCCTGCAGCACCAAGAACTGTTGTTATCTTACTGATAACCGCTGGAACATTCTTGTGGCATACAGTAATTCTTCCCTTAGTTGCACATACTCCGCAATCACAGTTAGGGTAATTAACTGAATTGACAATATTACCGTTCTCGATAAAGTTTCTAAGCTCATTAACTGCCATAATAGCACAGTTATCTTCAGCTTCTGCTGTTGAAGCTCCAAGATGAGGAAGAACAATTGCTCCTTCCATCTTAGCTGTTGTTGGGTTAGGGAAATCTGAAACATAAGTCTTAACTCTTCCTGACTTAAGTGCCTCGCCGATAGCAGCTTCATCAACAAGTACATCTCTTGCACAGTTGATAATTACTGTTCCATCCTGCATAAGGTCAAATGCTTCCTTATTAATCATTCCCTTAGTGCTGTCAAGTGCAGGAACATGAACTGTAATATAGTTACATTCCTTATAGATATCCTTAACATCAGATATGTACTTAACTTCACTTGAAAGATTCCATGCAGCCTTAACTGAAACATATGGGTCATATCCGTATACTTCCATTCCAAGTGCTATAGCTGCATTGGCAACTAACTGTCCAATTGCTCCAAGACCGATGACACCAAGCTTCTTGCCCTTGATTTCCTGTCCTGCAAATGCTTTCTTAGCCTTCTCAGTTGCCTTGGCAATATCAGGGTCTTCTGCATTATCTGCAACCCACTTGTTACCACCGATTAAATCTCTTGATGCTAAAAGCATAGCTGCAATAACCTGTTCCTTAACTGCGTTAGCATTAGCTCCTGGTGTGTTGAATACAACAATACCTTCCTCTGCACATTTGTCAAGAGGAATATTATTAACGCCAGCTCCTGCTCTTGCAATTGCAAGAAGATTATCACTAAGCTCCATATCATGCATCTTGGCACTTCTTACAAGTACAGCCTGTGCATCTTCAAATGAGCTTTCTGTATTATACTCATCAGAAAAAAGCTTTAATCCGCAGGCTGCTATATTATTAAGACAATTAACATTAATCATTATGCATTCTCCTTCTCGAACTTCTTCATGAATTCAACAAGCTTCTCTACACCTTCGATTGGCATAGCATTGTAGATAGATGCTCTCATACCGCCAACTGTTCTGTGTCCCTTAAGGTTAACAAATCCTGCAGCTGCAGCTTCCTTAATGAACTTAGCTTCCATAGCATCCTTAGCTTCTTTATCTTTAATGTTGCATACAAAAGGTACATTCATAAGTGAACGGTCTTCCTTAACAACTGTTCCCATGAATAACTTGCTCTCATCAAGGAAATCATAAAGAATCTTAGCCTTCTTCTCATTGTGTTCCTTCATTGCTGAAAGTCCACCCATTTTCTTAATCCACTTGAACACCTTACCACAGATATAGATATTGTAGCATGGTGGTGTATTATAAAGAGAATCTGCATCTGCCTGTGTCTTCCACTTAAGCATTGTAGGAGTTCCTGGAAGAACGTCATCTGTTATAAGGTCTTCTCTGATAATAGCAATTACAACGCCTGCTGGTCCGATGTTCTTCTGGACACCGCCGTATACAACGCCGTACTTAGTTACATCCATAGGTTCTGATAAGAAGCATGATGAAACATCTGATACAAGAATATGACCCTTAGTGTTAGGTAATGTCTTATACTTTGTTCCGTAAATTGTGTTGTTCTCACAGATATATACATAGTCAAGATTCTCTGGAATATCAAGATCTGAGCAGTCTGGAATATATGAAAATGTCTTGTCTGCTGATGAAGCAAGCTCAACAGCCTCTCCATATATCTTAGCTTCTGCAAATGCTTTCTTAGCCCACTGTCCTGTAAGGATATAACCTGCTTTCTTATTCTTCATAAGGTTCATAGGCACTTCAGCGAAGAACTGCGATGCACCACCCTGTAAAAATAACACCTTATAGTTATCCGGGATGTTAAGAAGGTCTCTTAAATCCTTCTCTGCCTCTTTGATGATGTTGTCATAAACCTTGGATCTGTGGCTCATTTCCATTACCGACTGACCGCTTCCCTGGTAATCTAACATTTCATCTGCTGCTTCTTTGAGTACTTCCTCTGGTAAAACAGCTGGACCAGCGCTAAAGTTATAAACTCTACTCACCTTTTCTTCCTCCTAAAATATAAAATATTAAGAACTATTTTAGTCCTTTATCACATTAAAGTCAATATATGAATTATTTCTTGTTATTAAGGTCTTCTCTATCGAATGCCTCTGAGATTGCAGCCCCCGGTGAAACCATAGGGAATACCTTGTCTTCTCTGTCAATATGACAGTCAATAACACATGGAATATTGAGTTCGATTGCTTCTTTAAATGCTTTCTCAAACTCCTCTATTGTATCAACACTGTAAGCCTTGGCTCCCATTCCTTCTGAAACCTTAACAAAATCCACCTGATCATCAAGAACTGTAGCTGAATATCTCTTGCCATAGAAAAGATCCTGCCACTGTCTAACCATACCAAGTACATGGTTATTAAATATAACTTCAATAATAGGAATGTTATATCTGGTTGCTGTTGCAACTTCATTCATATTCATACGGAAGCAGCCATCACCTGCAATATTAACAACTGTCTTATCCTTACGTCCAACCTTGGCACCTATACATGCACCAAGACCATAACCCATAGTTCCAAGTCCGCCTGATGTAAGAAGTGTTCTTGGCTCTTTGAACTTATAATGCTGTGCAGCCCACATCTGATGCTGTCCAACATCTGTTGTAATAATTGCATCGCCATTTGTAATCTCGTATATCTTCTCCATGATAAGAGGTCCGTTAAGAATATCTCTGTTATATCTCATAGGATAATCAAGCTTGTAAGACTTGATGTGTTCCATCCAGTCTGAGTGGTCCTGATTATCTAACTTATCATTGATTCTCTTAAGAATCTCTTTAGCATCTCCGAGTACATGTGCATCTGTCCTGACATTCTTGTTAATCTCAGCTGCATCAACATCAAACTGCAGAATCTTTGCATTCTTAGCGAATTTCTTAGTATTTCCAGTAACACGGTCTGAGAATCTTGCACCAACCACGATAAGAAGATCACACTCTGAAACCCCGTAGTTAGATGTCTTAGTACCATGCATACCAAGCATTCCTGTATATCTTTCATTAGATCCATCAAATGCGCCCTTACCCATAAGTGAGTCACATACCGGTGCATCAACCTTCTCAACAAACTTCTTAAGTTCATCAGATGCCTCTGATATAACTGCTCCGCCACCAACAAATACATATGGCTTCTTAGCTTTCTTAATAAGTGTTACAGCCTTGTCAATATCTTCTTCCTTAATGCTTGCTGTAATTCTGTCTACAGGCTTTGGAACTCTTGGTGAGTACTCACACTCTGCTGCTGTTACATCCTTAGTAACATCAACTAATACCGGACCCGGTCTTCCTTCCTTGGCAATTCTGAAAGCATTTCTTAATGTCTTGGCAAGGTCCTTTACATTCTTAACAATATAGCTGTGCTTTGTAATTGGCATTGTAACACCCGCTATATCAATCTCCTGAAAGCTGTCTCTTCCAAGAAGAGGAACTGTTACATTACATGTAATTGCAACCATAGGAACTGAATCCATATATGCAGTTGCAATACCTGTTACAAGGTTAGTCGCTCCTGGACCTGATGTTGCAAAACATACACCAACCTTACCTGTTGCCCTAGCATATCCATCAGCAGCGTGCGATGCACCCTGCTCATGTGATGTAAGAATATGAGTTATCTCATCTGAATGCTTATAAAGAGCATCATATACATTAAGAATAGCTCCACCAGGGTATCCAAATATTGTATCAACGCCCTGTTCTTTCAAGCATTCAACAATTATCTCTGAACCATTTAACTTCATTTATCTTCTCCTGATTTCTCTTTAATGTCTTTTTATAATTATATTAAATATTACTCATCTGCTGAACTTTTAAGAATAGCTCCTCTGTTTCCTGATGTAACGAGTGAAGCATATCTCTTTAAGTATCCTGTTGTTACCTTAGGTTCTCTTGGCTGCCACTTAGCCTTTCTTGCAGCAAGCTCTTCATCTGAAACCTTAAGTTCAAGTTTAAGTCCCGGAATATCAATGCTGATGATATCTCCTTCTTCAACTAAAGCAATAGGTCCGCCAACAGCAGCCTCTGGTGATACATGACCAATAGAAGCTCCACGGCTTGCACCTGAGAATCGTCCATCTGTAATAAGAGCAACTGATGAGCCAAGTCCCATACCTGCAATAGCTGATGTAGGATTAAGCATTTCTCTCATACCAGGACCACCCTTAGGACCTTCGTAACGGATAACAACTACATCACCTTCAACTATCTTACCACCCTTAATAGCAGCAATTGCATCTTCTTCTGAATCAAATACTCTTGCCGGACCTTCGTGTACAAGCATCTCTGGAACAACTGCTGAACGCTTGACTACTGATCCGTCTGGTGCAAGATTTCCTGAAAGAACTGCAAGACCACCTGTCTTACTGTATGCATTATCAACTGTTCTTATGACTTCAGGATTACGGTTGTATGCTGTTGCTATACACTCTCCGATTGTCTTTCCTGAAACTGTCATGCAGTCTGTATTAAGAAGTCCGATATCAGCAAGCTCTTTCATAACTGCATATACACCGCCTGCTTCATTAAGGTCTTCCATGTATGTTGGACCTGCTGGTGCAAGATGGCAGAGATTAGGAGTCTTTTCACTTATTGGGTTAGCGAATTTGATATCGAAATCAAATCCTATCTCATGTGCAATAGCCGGAAGGTGAAGCATTGAATTAGTAGAACATCCAAGTGCCATATCTACTGTAAGGGCATTCATAATAGAATCCTTAGTGATGATATCTCTTGCTGTGATTCCCTTATTAACCATATCCATAACAGCCATGCCTGCGTGCTTTGCAAGCTTGATTCTCTCTGAATATACGGCTGGAATTGTACCATTGCCGCGAAGTCCCATACCAAGTGCCTCTGTAAGGCAGTTCATTGAATTGGCTGTGTACATGCCTGAACATGAACCACATGTTGGGCATACCTTTTCCTCAAACTCAAGTACATCTTCCTCTGTCATTGTTCCTGCGGCATATGAACCAACAGCCTCAAACATTGAAGAAAGGCTTCTCTTCTTACCCTTAACATGACCTGCAAGCATTGGTCCGCCTGATACGAATACAGTTGGAAGATTAAGTCTTGCTGCTGCCATTAAAAGTCCTGGAACATTCTTATCACAGTTAGGAACCATTACAAGTCCGTCAAACTGATGTGCAATTGCCATACACTCTGTTGAATCTGCAATTAAATCTCTTGTTACTAAAGAATATTTCATTCCGACATGTCCCATTGCAATACCATCACACACTGCAATAGCCGGGAATACTACAGGCACACCGCCTGCCTCAGCAACTCCTAATTTAACTGCATTGACAATCTTATCAATATTCATATGACCTGGTACTATCTCATTATAAGAGCTTACAATACCAATCATAGGTTTCTTCATCTCTTCTGCTGTGAAGCCAAGTGCATTAAAAAGGCTTCGTGCAGGTGCCTGCTGCATACCACTTCTGGCGTTATCACTTATCATAGCTTGTCTCCTTAATATGTATTATTTAAAATGTATTAAACTCTCTCTGCGATTAAGTCGCCCATCTTGTCAGTTCCTACAAGTGTGCATCCTTCTGACATAATATCAGTTGTTCTGTAGCCTTCCTTTAAAACGGCTGCGACTGCTGCTTCAATAGCATCTGCTTCCTTGTCAAGATCAAGTGAGTATCTTAACATCATGGCTGCACTGAGAATTGTAGCAATTGGATTAGCAACATTCTTTCCTGCAATATCAGGTGCTGAACCATGGCTTGGCTCATAAAGACCTAACTTAGTCTTATTAAGGCTTGCACTTGATAACATTCCGATTGAACCTGTTATCATACTTGCCTCATCTGATAATATGTCTCCAAACATGTTCTCAGTAAGAATAACATCGAACTGTCCAGGATTCATAACAAGCTGCATAGCACAGTTATCTACAAGCATGTCTGAAACTTCAACTTCCGGATAATCCTTTGCAACCTCATGTACAATCTTTCTCCAGAGTCTTGAAGAATCAAGAACATTTGCCTTATCAACGCTTGTTACTTTCTTTCTTCTCTTCATTGCAATCTCAAATCCCTTAATTGCAATTCTTCTGATTTCTTCTTCGTTGTATGTAAGTGTATCAACGGCTGTCTCCAATCCGTCAATTTCCTTAGTATATCTATCACCAAAGTAAAGGCCGCCTGTAAGCTCTCTCATTATAACCATATCAAATCCATCACCGATTATTTCTTCCTTTAATGGACACGCTGCCTTAAGTTCATCATAAAGATACGCCGGACGTAAATTAGCAAAAAGTCCTAATTCCTTACGAATCTTTAAAAGTCCAGCTTCTGGTCTTAAATTAGGTGCAACATCATACCACTTGGAATTACCCACATTGCCGCCAACTGCTCCAAGAAGTACAGCATCAGATGCTTTAGCTGTTGCTACTGCTTCATCTGTAAGTGGAACGCCATACTCATCAATTGAACATCCCCCCATAAGAATCTTGGTATAATCGAACTTGTGACCGTATTTGTCAGCTACACTGTCAAGTACTTTAACAGCCTCTCTGACGATTTCTGGTCCTATTCCATCACCTGGAATTAAAGTTATTCTGCTTTCCATAAACCTTTACCCCTTTTTCATATGATAATTCAATTTAATATGATATAACATTTGCACAACATTTTCAATAAAAAAAGGATTCCTGACCAGACAAATGTGTCTGACCCGGAACCCTGCTTTAATTAATTGCCTTTAATTATTCTGCTGATGTGCTGTCTGATGGCTTCTCAACCTGAGCAATTGCCTTCTTCTGCATTGAGATACGGCAGTTCTTGTTGTTACCAAATTCTACGATTACATCATCATCTGATATATCGATAAGAACACCATAGAAACCGCTTGTTGTAAGAACATAATCACCGATTTCCATAGAATCCATAAGTTCCTGCTGACGCTTCTGTTCCTTCTTCTGTGGCTTGATTGCCATGAAATACATCATTGCACCAATAATTACGACATAAAAAACTATGATAGCAATATTCATTGATACTCCTCCTTAAAAATGTCTCTTTCAAACTTAACATATAATACATAATTGAGAGCTGCTTGTCTACCTCAAAATGTATTTTTAACAAAATATTTATAAACATACAGCATTACTGCTTATCATATGTCTTCATCTGATATAATGCCTCTTCCTTGAAGCCTGCATATCTTCCTTCTTCAATCGCAGCTCTTATGTCTGTCATAAGATGGTTGTAGTAGTAAAGATTATGAAGAACGCACAGACGCATTCCTAGCATTTCCTTAGCCTTAAGAAGATGCCTTACATATGCTCTTGAATAATTCTGACAGCAAGGACATCCACAGCCTTCCTCGATTGGTGCTGTATCTGTTTCATACTTTGCATTAAAAAGGTTAATCTTTCCGAACTTAGTATATACATGTCCGTGACGGCCATTTCTTGAAGGATATACGCAGTCGAAGAAATCAATTCCTCTGTCCACTGCCTCTAATATATTGGCAGGTGTTCCCACTCCCATAAGATATGTCGGCTTGTCCTTTGGAAGATATGGCACTACATTATCAAGTACATCATACATTTCCTCATGTGTTTCACCAACAGCAAGCCCGCCTACTGCATAACCATCAAGATCTAACTCTGATATTCTCTTGGCGTGGTCAATTCTTATATCATTAAATACGCCACCCTGATCTATACCAAAAAGCATCTGTTCAGGATTAACCGTATCAGGAAGTGAGTTCAGTCTTGCCATCTCTTTCTTGCAACGCTCTAACCAGCGGTATGTTCTGTCAACAGAATTCTGGATATACTTTCTGTCAGCCTTTGCCGGCGCACATTCGTCAAATGCCATTGCGATTGTTGAACCAAGATTAGACTGTATCTGCATGCTTTCCTCTGGTCCCATGAATATCTTATGTCCGTCAATATGTGACTGGAAAGTAACGCCTTCTTCTTTAATCTTACGGAGTCCTGCAAGTGAAAACACCTGAAATCCGCCCGAATCTGTAAGAATCGGTTTATCCCAGTTCATGAACTTATGAAGTCCTCCAAGCTGCTTTATAATCTTATCTCCCGGTCTTACATGAAGATGGTAAGTGTTAGATAATTCTATCTGCGTTCCTATCTGCTGTAAATCAGTTGTCGCAACTGCGCCTTTAATGGCCGCAACTGTTCCGACATTCATAAATACAGGTGTCTGCACAGTTCCATGTACTGTTGTGAACTCTGCTCTTTTTGCCCTGCCATCCGTCTTTAAAATTTTATACATATCTGCTCCTTTTATTTTCTGTAAAACTCTTTAACTCTGTCCATTCTAGCCGTCATATTGTCAAATATCAGGTCAACAAGTGTAAGTGCTGTCATAGCTTCAACCACAACAACTGCTCTTGGAACTATCATCGGGTCATGTCTTCCTTTGATTGAAACCTCGATATCCTCGCCCTGCTTATTAACAGTTTCCTGCAATGCACTAATTGAAGGTGTCGGTTTTACCGCTGCCCTGAACACAAGCTCATCACCGTCGCTTATTCCGCCAAGCACTCCGCCGCTGTGATTAGTCAGCTTGCCAACCCTGCCATCCTTCATTACGAATTCATCATTATTATACTTTCCTGTAACTTTAGCTGCTTCAAACCCATCTCCAATCTCAAAGCCTTTGACAGCCCCGATTGACATTATTGCCTTGGCAAGATTAGCATCAAGCTTTTCAAATGTAGGATTGCCAATTCCAGTCATCATGCCTGTAACCCTGCATTCAATGACACCGCCGATTGAATCTCCAACTGACATCTTGCTCTCTGCAAAAGACTTAACCATCTCTGCGGCTTCCTTATCAGGCATGTTAAATGCGTTATTATCTCTTTCAGCTATATCAAACTTATCATAATCAATGCCAATTCCACCGATTTCTTTAGCATATGCTGTAATATTAATTCCAAGCTCTTTAAGAATCTTCATAGCGATTGCACCGGCTGCAACTCTTCCGATAGTTTCTCTTCCAGAACTTCTTCCTCCGCCTCTGTAATCCCTGAATCCGAATTTCTCATCAAATGTATAATCAGCATGTCCCGGTCTGTAATAATTAGCTATCTCTGAATAGTCAGCAGACCTCTGTGTCTTATTATATACTGCAAGTGATATTGGAGTTCCAGTAGTCTTACCTTCAAATACACCTGAAAGAATATGTACCTCATCATCTTCCTTTCTTGGTGTAGTAAACTTTGACTGTCCCGGTTTTCTTCTGTCTAACTGTTCCTGAATATCTTCCTCACAAAGAGGCAGACCTGCAGGACATCCGTCAATTACAACTCCAAGTCCTTCTCCATGCGACTCTCCCCATGTTGATATCTTAAATATATTTCCAAACACTGAACCTGCCATAATATATTCTCCTCATCTTTTCAATAGGATTTATTTTAACATATTAAAATATATATCATCAAGCAAAACCCCAATTTATTAATTTTTTCTTATTTTTATTTTTTTCTTAATAGTCAAATGTATTTTATATGGTAAAATAAATATATCAATATATTGAATGGAGTTTATTATGGGAACTGTTATAGGAATTGATTTAGGAACAACTAACAGCTGTGTGGCTGTTATTGAAGGTGATACGCCTACTGTCATCACCAGCAAAGAAGGCTACCGCACAACTCCTTCTGTTGTAGCCTTTACGAAATCAAAGGAACTGATTGTTGGTGATGCCGCCAAGAGACAGGCTGCCGTCAACTCTGACAGAACTATATTCTCTATCAAGAGACACATGGGTACGGACTATCGCAAGAAGATTGACGGAAAGTATTATACTCCCCAGGAAATCTCTGCATTTATTCTTATGAAGTTAAAGGAAGACGCCGAAGATTTCTTGGGACAGCCTGTGACAGACGCTGTTGTAACTGTGCCTGCCTATTTTACTGACGCTCAGAGACAGGCTACTAAAGACGCCGGTAAGATTGCCGGGCTTAACATATTAAGAATTATCAACGAGCCTACTTCTGCCGCTCTCGCGTACGGACTTGACAATGGTATGGCACAGAAGGTTCTTGTGTATGATTTAGGTGGTGGAACTTTTGATGTGTCTGTTATCGATATCGGTGATAATGTCATTGAAGTTCTTGCAACTTCAGGTGACAATCACTTAGGTGGTGATGATTTCGATGAAAGAATAGTTAATTATCTTGTCGAACAGTTTAAGATAAGTGACGGTATCAATCTTTCAAAGGACGTCTCTGCAATGCAGCGTTTAAGGGAAGAAGCTGAGAAAGCAAAGAAGGAGCTGTCTTCTTCTGTGACAACTAATATTAATCTTCCTTTTATAGCTATGTCTAAGGACGGACCGCACCACATTGATATCACTTTATCAAGACAGACATTTAATGAGCTTACTGCTGACCTTGTAGACAGAACAATCACCCCTGTTGAGAATGCACTGCATGATGCAGGTCTTTCCAAGACAGACATTAATATGGTTTTATTGGTTGGTGGTTCTACAAGAATCCCTGCTGTTGCTGATAAAGTAAGACAGCTTATGGGAAAAGAGCCATCAAGAAATCTTAATCCTGATGAATGTGTAGCCCTTGGTGCTGCCGTTCAGGGTGGCAAGCTTGGAAATCAGCTTCAAGCCGGTTCTGCTGCTTCTGAAATCATACTTATGGATGTAACTCCAATGTCTCTTTCTATTGAGACTATGGGCGGAATTGCAAGCAGGCTTATTGAAAGAAACACTACTATTCCTACAAGACACAGCCAGATATTTACTACTGCCGGCAATTTCCAGACATCCGTTGATATCAAGGTTTTTCAGGGTGAACGAAAGTTTACAAGAGACAACAAGCTGCTTGGCAACTTCCGTCTTAACGGTATTAAGCGTGCAATGGCAGGAGTCCCACAGATTGAAGTAACATTTGATATTGATGTTAATGGTATTGTCAATGTATCTGCCAAGGATTTAGGCACCGGAAGAGAACAAAGCATTACTATTACTTCTAGCTCTAACATGACCGAAGAAGAGATTGCAAAAGCCCGCTGGGAAGCCGAAATCTACAGCAAGCAGGACGAAGCATACCAGAGTTTCATTGACATAAGGGAGGATGCTGTAAAGACTCTTAATGAGGCTAACAACGCACTTGCCGCCAATAAAAAGGTCTGGGAGAAGGATAAGAAAAAGAATGTTAAGGCTCAGATTGGGCATCTTGGCAAGCTTATATCTAAAGCACCTATTGATAAGCTTAATGAGGAGAAGGCCGCTTCCCTGCATGAGGCTGCGGAAGCTGTGAGAGAAGCTTTAAGGTAGTGGCGGATCGCTACGAAAATAAAAAAGACCGGTCCAGGCACGCTTTCGCTATGCGTCGCTCGCAGCGGTACTAAACTCATCAGGATTTGCCCCTTCGGGGCTGTCCTGATTTGCTAAGTACCGGCGGCTCCTCAATGCCTGAACCGGTCTTTTTTATTTTCTTCGCTTTCTCTACTTCCTTTGCTCACAGTTGCTATGCTGGCTAGAACTTTTTATGGCAAACTTGCTTCGCTCGTTTGTTTCCTATGTTATTTTTCATTGATAACATTTTCACTTCTATAAAATCCGCTATATTTACTCCGCTTTCTTTCCTTTTACATTAACTATGCAGATTCCTATGCACACTAATACTAACGCTATTAATGCATTTATTCCAAGCTCTCTGCTTCCTTCTCCAAGCCACCAGGCTGAAAGAAGTACACCGAATACAGGGTTGGTAAACCCGAAGATTGCCACTTTAGATACCGGGTTATGCTTTAACAGTATTCCCCATATTGAGTAGGCTACGGCTGATATGCATGCGAGATAGAATAACATTAGTATTGCTGATACTGACACGTGTGTAATTCTACCGCCCATCACAAGTCCTAATATAATCATTACTATTCCACCGAATATGAACTGATAACCGCTCAACATTACCGGATTGTCTTTCTTTGAATAGTTCTTCATAAGACATGATGAAAATGCATATGACAACGCACATAAGAAAAGGCTTCCGTCACCCATAATGCTTAAGTTCATGTCGATTTTCTGTCCATTCATGCTGACTACTATAACACCTGCAAAACCAATCACACAGCCAATTATTTTTTTCAGATTCAGTTTTTCCTGTCTGAATATAATTGTCGATACAAGTATTACGAAAAATGTGTTAGAACCGTTAATTATTGACGCCTTTACTCCGCTGTTGTGTGCAAGTCCGATATAGAAGAATATGTACTGCAAAATTGTCTGGAACATTGCCAGTTTTACAATGTTTGGTACACTTGATTCCGTTGGAAGCAGCATTTTTCTGTTAAGAATACTTCCAATTAAGATTGTAAGCACTCCTGCCAGCACAAATCTTGTTCCTGCAAATAATACCTGTGTCCATGTTTCACTTGACGGTATCTTAAACAGCGCATATCCTAATTTGATACAAGGCGATGCGCTTCCCCAAAGGAATGTACACACAAGTGCAAGGGCGCACACCACCCATGTTTTCTGTAAAAAATCTTTTTTCTCGTTTGCTTTTTCCATGATTAATCTCCTGTTTTTCTAATATTATTGCTAATTATAATGTCATTCATAATCTGACAGGTTTTCTCCCTGACACCTGCCATTTCCATATAATCTGAAAATCTTTTTGCAACATCTTCTATATACGATATTATTGCATCACATTTTCTCTTGCTTACTCCCATGTTTATTCCACATTTTATCAAATCACCATAACTTATATCTGAACTTTTTCCATTTATAAGCATCTGATGTGCTTTCAACCACATATTGCTGCTGTCATATGCAAATGTGACATCATATGCTGGTGACAATCTCCAGACACCATTCTTATCCATCAGAAAAGAAACATTTTTTACATGATCATCCTGATTAATCAGAATAACATTAAAAACCATTCTTCTATAAAATTGTTCCACATCTGAATATGGTATACCTAGTCTATTCATATAATATGCTGCCTGTTCATAACTGCATAATCCCGGAGTATTGTAATCTATGTGTGAAATTGCTCCTAATGTCTGCATATGAATTTTTTTATTGTTGTTTCTATCGAAACGTTTAGTTATAAAATGTGCATATCCGGCATCTTCAAGCAGACGGCATTCATTCATAATTACCCCCGCTGCTTTTGCCATAAGATAATATCCGTATTCTATTCTTGTATATTCTACTGAATCTTCCAGATTATGATCCCCATTTTTAGATACTCCATCAAACTTCATAAGCCAGTATTCAAATCCATCACCAGCATTAATCTGTCCACTTTTTATTTCTCCCGTATCTTCATTCCATGCAATCAGTGCCTTTGCTCTTGCACCACCTGCAGATGTTCCCAATAGCACAAGCTGGCTATATCCAGCATTATCTTTCAGATTAATCAGCTTATCTTTTCTGTCAGATAATACATCAGATGCAAACTCTACCATTTTAGATATATTAACATCCTCCATTGTACTGTCAAACGGACTTGTTGCTGGTATATATTCTAATGCCCCCATACCTCTTTTTCCTGTATAGCATAGTCTGTCTATAACATTAAATTCACTAATTGATTTTCCCTGTTCAGCCAGCCATCTGTCTATAATTTTATTACCAAATTTATCTGGAAGCGAATCCGCTATCAATCCAGGTGCTCCATGAAATGCTGTCCTTGCAAGTTCCGGAAATTCATACACTCTTTCTGATAATGGCATATGTATAGGTGATACCTCAATGTTACTCTTTAAAAAATCTTTATCATACTCAAATGCAACAACCCCATTTGCTTCATTCATATGAATTATTCCAATTCTTGTGCCCCAAAGCATTACTTCCGCTGTATTTATCATTCATCTTCCCCCCATTTAAATCCAGTATCTGCTTTTCTTTTTGCAGATGCTCTCTGCCTTGTTTTAACATTTTCCAAATAAGATGATGGCCGGTTGTTCATATCTGGTATCACATTCACGAAATTATTCACAAGCTCCATCGCATTCATTAATTTCATAAAATTAACAAGGCTTATATCTTCTCCACTTTCAAACCGTGTAATACTTCTTAATGAAACGCCTGATTTATCTGAAAGTTCTTTCTGTGTTAATGGATAACTTATCCTATATGCCTTAAACCTGATAACAACTTCCTCATAATCACTAATCATAATTAAACATCTCCTAATCCATAAATCTTATATATCTTATTCAAATGTTTTTTGTATTATATCATATCAATAATTAATTAGCAATATATGGCGCATTAAGCTATATTTTAGCACTTAATACGCCATATATTGCTAGTTATTTTTTATTTTGTGTGGCAGTCTTACCCGCAGAATTTTTCTTTTAAACATCTGGCTGTTAAAAGGTATCACAGGATAGATATAGCTTTTTCCTGATATTGTCCTGTTAAAGCATACAAGAACTATTGCAAATATTACTCCTGCCAGAAGTCCGATTCTTCCAAAGAACTGGACAAGAATCAGATTAACTATTCTTATGAATTTTAATGCATATCCCATCTCAAAACTTGCCTGTGAGTAAGTTCCAACCGTTACAACTGCCATATAAAGAAGCGATTCTGAATTAAACCACCCGGACTCCACAGCGTATTCTCCCACAACAATACCGGCAAGAATACTCAAAGGTGTCGACAGCATTCCTGGCGTATTGACCGCCGCCAGCTTAAGCCCGTCAACTGCAAGTTCAAGAATAAAAAGCTGCAATATAACTGGAACCGTTATATCCTCACTTATCGTTATGAATTTCAACCATTCAGGCACCCACTGTGGATTGCTTTCAAGCAAAAGCCACACAGGTGTAAGAAAAACAGTCAGCAATGTAAAGAAGAACCTCGACAGTCTTATATAAGTTCCTATCATTGGCGAAAAATTAAAATCATCTGCTTCTTCTATTATATCAAATACATTTGTTGGAATTATCATTACTGCAGGTGATGTATCTACCATAATAACTATATTTCCATCAAAAAGTGCTGCTGCAGCGGTATCGGGTCTTTCGGAATATTTATACTTAGGAAACGGATTAATCCATTTTCCCTTAAACATACATTCCGCAAGGCTCTCTATATTCATAGTGAGCGCCTCAACCTCTATGCTGCTTATCAGATTCTCAATTCTTTCAAGCAGCTTCTTATCAACCTTATCATCAATATAGCACACGGCAACATCTGTCCTGGAGCGCTCCCCTACAGTATACATTTCCATTGAAAAGCGGCTATCCCTTATTCTTCTTCTTAAAAGTGCTGCATTGCACACAAGCGTCTCGACAAATCCGTCTCTTGAGCCACGCAGAACCTTGTCTTTGTAAGGCTCTGTAACTGAACGCATCGGATAAGTACGGCAGTCAATAAGTATACATTCGTCAAAGCCATCTATTATCATGACTGTCTGTCCTGAAAGAAATGCCTTCTCTACTTCGTCATAATGTCCGTTTTTTTCAATTTCTGTATACGGCATTCCTACTTCTAAGAATGTATCTATATCCTTTATGTCCGATTCTTTCAATGAATAAAAAAACTGCACCAGTTTTTCAATTGTTTCTTCCTGTACGAATCCATCTATAAAGTAAAAATGTGTTCTCTTCCCACCTATTAATACATCTCTTTGCAGAATGTCAAAATTCCTGTCCACTCTTAACTTTTCATTCATCATGCGGACATTCATGTCTATGTTAGTTGTAAAATCAGTCATGCTTACTCCTTTCACCAGCACATTTTCACCCGCACTTTAAAGCACCTTTCGATATCCCATATTGCCGCTAAATCCCTTCAAAGCACGAAAAGGGCAGGACTTACGCCCTGCCCTTATAGAATGTCCACATTTGACACATTTATTCTGCTATTAGTTCTCAAAAAGTGATGTTGAGTAATATCTGTCGCCGCTGTCCGGAAGCAGTGCAACGATTGTCTTACCTTCGTTCTCTGGTTTCTTAGCCCACTCGATTGCTGCGTAAAGTGCCGCACCAGCTGATATTCCAACCAGAATTCCCTCTGTGTGTGATATCAATCTGGCATACTCGAATGCGTCATCATTATCAACTGGAACTACGCTGTCATATATCTTAGTGTTAAGAATTTCTGGAACAAAGCCTGCTCCAATTCCCTGAATCTTATGTGGTCCCGGCTTGCCCTGTGAAAGTACCGGTGAAGTTGCAGGCTCAACTGCAATTATCTCAATCTTGTCATTCTTAGACTTAAGATATTCACCAACACCTGTAATTGTTCCGCCTGTACCAACACCTGCAACAAATGCATCAACTTCTCCATCTGTATCATTCCATATCTCAGGACCAGTTGTTCTTCTGTGTGCATCCGGGTTAGCAGGATTAACAAACTGTCCGGCAATCATGCTTCCTTCAATCTCATTCTTTAATTCTTCTGCCTTGGCAATAGCACCTGTCATTCCCTTATAGCCAGGAGTAAGTACAATCTCTGCACCATATGCCTTAATTATATTCCTTCTTTCAACACTCATAGTCTCTGGAAGAACTATTATTGTTCTGTAACCCTTTGCTGTTGCAATAGCAGCAAGTCCGATTCCTGTATTGCCAGATGTGGGCTCAATAATTGTTGCACCGGGCTTAAGAATACCTTTCTCCTCTGCATCTTCAATCATTGCCTTGGCAACTCTGTCCTTAATGCTTCCTGTTGCATTAAAATATTCAAGCTTAACAAGTACTCTTGCCTTAAGTCCAAACTTCTCTTCAATATGTCCGACTTCTACAAGTGGTGTGTTACCTATTAAATCTGCTGCTGATTTATATATCTTTCCCATACAATCCTCTTTTCTTGTGGTATTATTCCACATTTTCTAATATCAATTCATGAATCCAATCAATAAATGTTATTATTGAATGTCATTCATAAATCAGACTGTATGTTTATGCAATGCACAAACATACTATGTTTATATGTTATTATAAAACAAGGATTTTAATTTGTACAGTACTTTTTTATTTTTCTTCAAAAAAGGCGTCTTAAAACTCCTTTTTTCTCATCACACTATAGCTGATTATGTATGATATGAATAATAAGATAACCGTAAATATTATTCCCACCAGTATAAGCATAGCTATATTTACATTATCCAGAAATGCAGAGATTTTAATAAGTCTATCCATTCCAATTATTTTTCTTATACAATAAAACACAACAGCCACTGTTCCAATAAATATAATCAGAGCTATCTTGCTCTTTTCCACGCCATATTTTATATGAACCGGAATTATACAGGCAACAAAAAGCAGCACCACAATAAGGGAAACAAACATTACTTCTCCTTCCCCTGAAATACTTATAGTCTGATTCTTTACAATCATAATCCCAAAATATATTATAAATGCCTCAACCCATGATGTTATTGTTCCTGCGATAAAAAATATGTATTTTTCAAGCACATACATTTTAGCATCAATAGGAAGCGTCATTAAAAACCTGTATCCATTATCATATTCATCATATGATATTGTTCCGACAATAACTATTATTGTAAGCATTGGAATATACCCAAGAACAAATTCAGGACTAACTTGACTATACCCAATAAAAACTGCCAGAAGAACGAAAATAATGAATACCTTTTTTCTCTGCATAATCATTCTTAAATCTTTCTCAAATAATCCCCACATTATCTATCCCCTCCTGCCATCATAAGAATAAGTTCATCTATGCCACCGTTCTCAACAGTTATATCAGGATAATTTTCCTTATAAAATGCTTTGCTGCTGACAAAACATGCATAACCGTAACATTCCTTCTTAGTCTTTAATATAAATTTTATATCTAATTTGCGATTATCCGCATAAACACTATACTTTCAAGCACTT
>ENA-ORUN01000203-ORUN01000203.1-human-gut-metagenome-genome-assembly--contig:-NODE-203-length-74951-cov-5.827000_pt1 | contig 74951 bp, 57 predicted proteins | sample MGYA00242080_ERZ509209 | MGnify/ENA primary metagenome ERZ509209 (study PRJEB26280, sample SAMEA2338786) | human gut metagenome | biome: human gut; feature: human-associated habitat; material: faeces... | reverse complement strand
ACTCTAACGAAAGAGTTGCGGCCATTGTTGTTAGTGTACTTTATCGGATGCTTACCCTTCTTTAGCACCATTGATTTGAACGGTTGCTGTAAATTCACCTTTGGAAAGGTCGAAACCTTGAGTTGCGCCATAGTTGTTAGTAAACGTAACTTTGAGTTTTGCAAACTTAGATTTTTCAGATACTACCTTGCCGTCAGCATCAGCCAGTTCAATCTTATCAATCAGCCCCCACTTGTTTTCTTCAGTGATGGTTCTACCGGTTCTTTCATCCGTATAAACCCATTTAACTGTTGTATTCCAAACGTCTACATAAGCATCGGCATTCCAAAGGATTCTGTCGCCTTCACTCATATCCTTGAAATAAGGAGCAAAGTCAACCAGCATGAAGTTCTTTCCGCTTTCAGCTGTTGCAACATGAGGCGTACTAGGAATAGACGTTATAATCTCTTCTGTAGAAGGAGTTGAGAAGCTAACATAAATATCTGTAGTTGATACTTGACCAGTTACATCCAAATAGCGAACAACGAAAACCATACTACCTTGGGCTTTCTCATTGCTTTGAATAGTCATAGTCTTACCAGTCTCAATGCCCCATTTAATGGAATCAGCCTTTTGATTATTGATATCTTTTACTGTCAGATAAGCATCATACAGATATTCTGCGCCCCTACTTGCTTTAATTTTTAATGCTTCGCCCGGTTTGGTGCTAAAGTACGGCATTCTTGTACCACCTATAATAACGTAACCATTCTCAGCAAATTCTATAGGAGTAGAGGACATGGATGAACAATCCTGCAGATAGTATTTAAATTCGTAATTAGAGCGTACCTTATCGTTGGCCACCAATGAGAGATAAGGAGCATTATAGCTTGGATAGTTTTCTACGACCTCATCTGTAATTTTATTCGGCGTTACAGCCATCTTGTACAAGCCTCCTTTTGATACGGATCTCGTCTGGTTAGTCAGCACTTGGTTAAAGGCAACAGGAGCACCTATTGTCACAGGAGCAGTCTCATTCAAGGAATTAACCAAAGAGAAAGATGGGATTGCAGCCAAATCATAGTTGGTCGGAGTCACTCGTACCAAGAGAGAATCAAATGATTGGGTAATCAAGTAGTCACCCTTAGCAGGTACGGCCTTGGCACCATCCCATTTGATTTCACCAGCTATGGTATAATTAACGTTCAAAGAAGAACCGTTTAAAACTGAAATCTGGGCCAAGCCTTCATTCATAGGCAAACGGATTTCCTTCTTGTTTTGTCCATTCTCGTCAAACACCACCAGGATAGTGTAGTTCTGGTCGTTCGGATCAGTGTAGTAGAAGGGGATATTTCCAGAAGTTGCAGCACCCTTGAATTCTACAAATTCAGTGCCGTTCCACAAGAACCACTTACCGTTCTCAAACTTCACTTCTTGTTGTCCCGGTTCACCCTTTTCTCCATCCTGACCAACAGCCTTAACATCTGTCTTTTCGCCATTGCATACCCAGTAACCATCCTCAGAGATAGTCCACTCTGTTCCGGCAGCACCAGCAGCACCGTCTTGACCATCCTGGCCGTTCTTACCGTTTGTAATGTTGTAAGTTTGACCGTCGGACAAAGTGATAGTCAAACCATCAGCACTTGGAGTTACACTTGTAATCCACTTGCCTTCATTAATCTTGGTTTCCAAAGCCTCGAGTTGAGACTTGATGCCTGACAGCTCAGTGTCAATGCGATCGATGTCTTCATCGTAGTCTTTGCAAGACGTAAACGTCCCTGCAGAGAGCGCCATCAGGGCTCCGAACAAGGCTGCACTAAAGATTTTTTTGTTCATAATAAAATTGAAATTTAAATTTATAAATTTAAAAAAAAATAAAAAGGTTTTACATATAAATTTCAAGGTGTTTCGACAAATTCCACACACTCTAAATCTGCGCGACTTTCTAGAAGTAGCGTTAGACGGCACAAAGATATATAATCTAATATAAACTACAAGTAAAATATCAAAAAAATGCAGCAAGAAAACAAAAAAAGCCCCATGAAACCAATAAAACAGCCAAAAGTAGAGTCTAAATATTTAATAATCGACGCGTATCAAATCCTAAAAAACATTTATGTAACAATCTTAATATTTCAATCTGACAATAGTGCGATAGGAGGATAGCCAGCATGGTTATTGCATGAATATATTTATATTAGTATACTGCTTCCATGAAATGTACACTTGTTTTCTCTTATATTGTAATAAGGTGTAACCTTTTCACAGAAGTCTGCTTCACAAAACATCCCGGTCGTTGTTGGTAGTGATAGGCTTGAATAATATGTCTATTAAGAAGCAAGTAAATAACATGAATTCGATATAAAATCAAAAAATAGCAAGTTGTCCGTCATTGACAAAGTTTACGTCAATGGTGGGCTTCTTTTCAAAAAAGCAATATGCTGCTATGGCCAACAAAGAGTTGGCTATAAAGTTATTGAATGAACGATGTCTGGAGTGTTCTATCTGTGCAATATTCTTCAGTTCGTCATTGACAGTTTCGATTAATGATCTTTTTCTGAGCAGAATCTTATCGGCAATGCTCATCAGTGAATTCTTCATATTGTTTTTAACTTTAGTGACAAGCTGTATGCCATTCAGGAAAAGATTTTCAAACAGAGCCTGACCTATATATCCCTTGTCTGCACATAGTTTTCCTTTGATGTTTTCCAGAAACTTACCCTGTTTCAACGGTTCCCGGTCATCCACGTTTCCAGGCGTGAACATGAAATTGAGAATCTCTCCTTTGTCATTGATTATCAGATGCAACTTAAATCAGAAGAACCATCCCATTGAACATTTTCCACGTTCGGCAAGTCCCTCAAATGTCTTATGAATAGGGAGTCTTTGGTTACGACAAACACGTAAGGGAGTGGAGCCGACAAAACTGATGCCGGTACAGGTTCCCAGCAGGACTTTTTTTGATGAAGATGGTCATGGGAAGCAATACTTCCTTCTCCAGTTCCACAAAACGGTTATAAGAAACCTGACGCGGAAAAAGGTGTTTCAGATGTTTACAGACATATTCCTTATAGTAATGCTTGAAACAGCGGAACCCACCGGAGTGAAACAGGATTAGAATAACCATAATCTCAGCATCACTCATACAGTTGGGTTTGTTACAATGATTGGTCTTCTTATCCTTAATCATATATTTTTCCTGTTGAAATGTAAATTCCTTGCAAAAATCATCGGCCATACAATAAATCTCTGTAACTTTAGACTCTGGAAACATAGTGGTAATCGTTTAAATGTTATAATTCAGCACTATAAATTTAATGATTTTATCGCTATGTTTCTAATTATAAGTGAAATATATTTATTCTTATATCGAATTCACGTTATTTATTCAATAAGTTTCCTATTTTTATAAGTAATCCCTCATAATGAGCTTTGTCATCCCTGTGTGCCGAACCGATACGGTTTTTCATCAGAGACTGTGCTTTTTCAAAAAGTACGACTGATAATTAGCAACCTCACTAATATCAGAAACAGCAATTATCCCCTGATAAGAATAGGCATCTTCACCAAATAAAGAAACAGTGTTATATTGATGGCTGCAATTATATTGAGATGTCTTTGGATTTGAATCCACAGGCTTATAAGAATACAGGATGGGCGTTTCTGGTAACATGTGAACTGGATGATGACATAGAGAAGAAGGATGTCAGTGTGTTATTCTACGGTGTCGGTTATCATATAGTCCCCTGTTTCGAATTGTTGACAAACAATGATATGAACTGGAATTTTGAGGTGATCAGTCTAAATGAGGATGTTCCATATATTGCGGATCCCAAATTCTTATGCAGATGAACAGGTTGTGCATATGTCTGGTTCTCTCTACAGTTTTTTTCTGACCGGGTGTGTTGAAAAGAACGGATATTATACGGAAGGGGAGAATAACGTCATCTCTTTGGTTTGTGACGTGACATGGTCCACTGAAAATACCATTCATGATGCAGGAGAAACATCCCGGGAAATCTATCAGTTCAAAAAGGACGGCACTTGTACACGTACCATCATTTGGACCAACAAGAATGAGGAGGAATCCAAAACAGAAATTTATTACCGGTGGGCTTTTTATGATCAGGGTTCCAGTACGATTTATTTCGGTGAGAGCCATTATTGGGATATTGAAGAACTTACTTCCACGAAGTTCGCAGTTTATAACAGGTTTGGAGAGTATGGAAGTCTGGATATGTCCCGGGAATACATGGAACTGTCCCCTTTGAAATGACATATATTATGTTGAAGGTCATTTGAAAAGATTCACGGTGTCTTGGAACGTGTTCGGTGTCCTTTCTTCAGCGTTTTTCTTTCTATATGAAAACATGGCTTTTCCCTCTTCATATATTTATTTCTCCTTGTTCATCAAAAACCAACCTTTTCACTGCCATTTATATACGGCAAATCTTTCGTCATCAAAGTTGCCAGTTTTTTCCACGAATGTCTTTATACTTGGAGCGGAAGTATATTTGGTCTGAATAATATCATCTACCAGACAGCTGTACAATCCCCTGATTTCTTTGAAAAGGAAACTTAGGAACATAAGGTTGATGTATTCAGGATTGTTGTATATGTATGTTTTATATGCCAGATATGATTTTGACTTCATATAGTCTGAAGCTCTGCTGCTGAGATTGGGCTTGCGAAGTTCTTCCTGCAATGCCTTTTCCAACTGTTTATATTCAGTGGAATCCGTTATGCTGTACCAATAGTGCTCCTCGGACTTAGTAGCCAAGGTCTATCCATGCAGTGACTTCCCAATAATCAGTCGCCATTCTTTCTTATGGAGTCTCTGCATTCCGGGGACATGGTACGGTAAAGGGAGTCCTTTTCCCAGTCCTTGAAAAGAACTTCAATGGAATCAATTTTTTCCTGTTTCAGTTCTTTGTATATGTCCGGCAATTTTTTATCAGAAATGGAGGTAATTTAGAAAACTCCATTTTCAATTCTGCAATTAACCCGTGGCCTGGCTATGATAGAGTCATTGAATACAAAAGCAATTTGCCTGCCTGTTGCTCTTTCTGTTTCTTTCGCCCATTTATTCATTTTGTATTTACTGATTTGCCCGCTAATTGTATATTTCTCCGAATAGTCTGTCTCCAGTCTAAGGAAAATGAAATCTTTAGTTGTCACGATAGGTTCCTTGGAGATACTGTCTGTTTGTTCGGATAAAATGTGGTACCAACCGTTTTCCCAATATCTATTCCGGTTGGTTAGGGAGTATGGCAAGAAAGAAAAACAGACCAGTATTCCCAAATATTTTTTGCTTTATTCATAGTAACAACTTTGTAGAATCCGACTTATCACATTTTTATTTTTTTAGAAAAGGTATAAAGTGAATACGAATATAAATCTTTCCTTTCTACCCCCAAAAGTATATTTACTGTTTATTATTTCTGTAAAAGAGATCATAAATTCCTTTTATCCGTTTTTGAGGTATGAAAAGTTGCCGTTTTATAGAAGATGATATATACTTTTGCGGAAATTTCATGATAAATAAAGTAACAGTGTTTTTATGTACTGTTTGCAGGACATTAATCAAATTTTTTAAAATTTACAAATGTGATGAAAAAAGTTTTTTTTACTGTTTTTTTAGCGTTGTGTTGTACGATGGGCTTTGCACAACTGTCTTTTAATGTAAAGGCCGGCCTTAATCTTAGCAGTTACATTGGCGACAATTCTGACCATTCCAAATTCAAACCGGGGGCACGTGTCGGAGTGGGAATGGAATATCAGTTTACCGATCTGGTTTCCTTGCAGCCTTCGCTGTTCTTTTCGCAAAAAGGTGCGAAATATTCAGAAGGATATGACGGAAGCATCATAGATGCCGATGCTGATGTAAAAATCAACCAGCTCTACCTGGAATTGCCCATCAATGTACAGTTACGTTTTAATATTGCGGATAACACTAATCTTGTCATAGCGACAGGTCCGTATCTGGCTTGCGGAGTGGGTGGAAAAACTAAGTTTGATGGTGGGGCATCCGTTGGCAGTATCAATATCACCGGTGATGATAAGATTGACACATTCGGTAATGACGGATTGGACTATAATCGGTTTGATGCAGGATGGAATATCGGACTTGGTGTGGAATTCGGACGCATTCTGGTAGGTCTTGATACCCAACTTGGTTTTTGCAAGGTGATGGACGGAAATGCTCCCCATAATGCTAATATTGATATTACTTTAGGATATAAATTCTAGCCTGTTCAAATCGGGCAGTTGATAGCCAGCATGTTTCTTTCTGTTTTTTCTATCTTGGAATTGAAACATTGATTTATATTCTATATTATAACTTCCAAATAATCATTTAGTATGAAAAAAATATTCGTTTTATTTATCGTTTTCTTTCTGACGTTAAGCTGCTCATATGCCCAGAAAGGGAAGCAGGCTATAGGTTTCGGACTCAGCTATGGGACAGAGATTGAAAGTATAGGATTGGGGATCAAATATCAGTATAATATAACTAATCCTATTCGTATAGAACCATCTTTGAACTATTTCTTTGAGAATGACAACGTAAGCATGTTGGATGTGAATGTGAATTTTCATTATCTGTTTGCAGTGTCCGGGAGCGTTAAACTTTATCCTTTATTTGGTTTGACTTTATCTAACTGGATGTTTGATGGGTATGGTTTGGACCTTGATTGGGATGGCGACCATCTTCATTTTGATGATGGAGGGAACCATAATGAGTGTCGGTTTGGTGTAAATTTGGGTGCAGGAGCTGAACTTACTTTACCTCGTAACTGGGCCATGAATTTTGAATTTAGATATCAGCTGGTAAGTGATTTTGATCAAGGGGTCATAAACATTGGAGCAGCATACAGATTTTAAGGAACAGTTCGAAAATTGGACTCATTATTGACGAAAGAGGGGGTAAGCATGATGATTTATGTCTGCCCGCTCTTTTTTTATGCATTTATGATAACCGTATATCAAAAAGAGTAATCAATTTCTATTCTTGACTATCCTTATGGCATTTATAATCATATTTCACTTATTTATAAATAGTTAAATCTACTGTATCTATATAAATATAATGTGTAAATTAATAATTGCATATTCCCGAAAATATTAGCGAACCTAAAATTTAACATATATTGTATTGTTTGTTTTTATATAATATGTATATTTGTGCCGTTAAACCTAAAAATTAATACATAATATGAAAAAACGAGTATCTAATAGTTCAGCTGTTAATATGTTGAAAATCTGCAAACTTCCTTTTGGAACTTCTTTATAATAACGTCTGTAAATATAACTATTCGTTATTTGTCTAAAACTTTTTTAATTTTAAATTTATTATTTAATGAAAACAAATCTGAATCGCAAGGGCTTTTGCCTGCTTTTTAGCTTGTTCTTGTTGGCTGGTGGTGGGGGCTTGTATGCATCTGACTATCATTCTATGAGCCAAGTGCAAGACAATGTAATCAGTGTTTCCGGTACCGTAAAGGATACCAAAGGAGAACCGCTGATTGGTGTAAGTGTGTTGGTAAAGGGTACTACCAACGGTACTGTGACTGACCTGGATGGGAAATTCACATTAAAAGTTTCCGCTGGGGATATTCTTGAGTTTTCTTATATCGGCTATGCTTCACAGTCGGTGACGGTAACTAATGCTAATTCCCTGAATATCACATTGAGTGAAGATACTCAGGCTTTAGATGAGGTGGTTGTTACTGCATTGGGTATTAAAAGAGCAGAAAAGGCTTTAAGTTACAACGTGCAGCAGGTAAAATCAGAAGAACTGGTACGTACTAAAGATGCCAACTTTGTCAATTCTCTTAATGGTAAGATTGCCGGTGTTACTATTAATAAAAGTGCCGGTGGTGCCGGCGGTTCTACGCGTGTAGTAATGCGTGGCGCCAAATCGATCGAAGGTGACAACAGTGCATTGTATGTAGTAGACGGTATACCTTTGTTCAATACGACTTTGGGTACTGGCAATGATGTATTGGGTGAGGGTAGAGCTACTACCGAAGGCATCGCTGACTTTAACCCGGAAGATATAGAGAGTATTTCTGTACTGAGTGGTCCATCAGCTGCTGCATTGTATGGTAGTAGTGCAGCGAATGGAGTTATCCTGATTACTACCAAAAAAGGTAAAGAAGGAAAAATTTCAATATCTTTCTCCTCTTCTTCCGAATTCAGCAAAGCCTATATGACCCCCGAGTTCCAGACAACTTATCGGAACAAGAGCGGAATATATGAAAGTTGGGGTGATCTGATGACTACACCTACTTCGTATGATCCTAAGGATGATTTCTTCAATACTGGTACCAATTTTATAAATTCATTGACTTTGACTACCGGTAACAAGAACAATCAGACTTTTGCTTCTATTTCTTCTACGAATTCAAAAGGCATTGTGCCAAACAATGAATATGACAGATTAAACTTCACTATTCGCAATACATCTACATTCCTCAATGATAAATTACAGTTGGATTTAGGTGCATCTTACGTGAAGCAGACAGACCAAAATATGGTTTCACAAGGACAATATTGGAATCCTGTTATGGCAGCCTATTTGTTCCCGCGTGGGGAAAGTTGGGATGCTATCAGAATTTTTGAACGTGAAAATTCGGCACGTAACATTTCAGAGCAATATTGGCCTATAAGTGAAGGTACTTATGCTTCGCAGAATCCATATTGGACAGCCTACCGTAATGTTGCTCCCAGCGAAAAAAGCCGTTATATGTTCAATGTAGGTCTGACTTATAAAATTTTCGATTGGTTGAATGTTGCTGCCCGTTATCGTATGGATGATTCATACATTGATTTTGAGCGGAAAATATATGCCTCTTCTTATGATGTATTCACTGAAGGTTCCAAAAAAGGCCTTTATGAATACAACCATTATAAAGACCGCCAGGAATATGCGGATTTCATGGTGAATATCAACAAACAAATCAAAGATTTCAGCCTTTCTGCCAATTTAGGTTACAGTTATTCCAATTACTGGGCAGAATTGAGCGGTTATAGAGGTCCGTTGGCATTGATCCCCAACAAATTTACAGCAGGAAACATCAATGCCAGCAAAGCGCGTGTCATTGAAGGTGAAGGTGACAGCCGTGTCCGCAATAATGCGCTTTTCGCCAACTTGGAACTTGGTTACAAGAGTATGTTGTATTTGACTTTGACTGGACGTAATGACTGGAATTCCCGTTTGGTGAATACAGACGAAGAATCATTCTTCTATCCTTCAGTCGGCCTTTCTGCCATTGTTACCGAAATGTTTGATTTACCCGATTTCATTTCATATTTGAAAGTTCGCGGTTCTTATACAGAGGTAGGTTCACCGGTCTCCAGATCAGGTCTGACTCCGGGTACTGTAACCGTGCCCATTGAAGGAGGAGCGCTTAAAGAAGATATGATTTATCCTTTTACAGATTTCAAGGCAGAACGTACCCGTTCTTACGAATTTGGTTTAAGTCTTCGTTTATGGAATAAGTTGAGTGCGGAAGTTACTTATTATAAGTCTAACACTTACAATCAGACTTTCTTGGGTGATCTGCCCGAGTCTACCGGTTACAAACAGATTTATCTGCAAGCAGGTAATGTTCAGAACCGTGGCTGGGAAGCCTCTTTGGGGTATAATGACAAATTCGGTGATTTCAGTCTTTCTTCCAGTCTGACTTTCTCGCGTAATATTAATGAAATCAAAGAAATGGTCGAAAACTTCCATACAGACATTACTTCAGAGCCAATCAACATACCGGAAGTAAGAAAAGATAATGGACGTACTTTATTGAAAGTAGGTGGCAGTATACACGACATTTATGCAGATCGATTCTTTAAGAAAGACAGTCAGGGGTTTGTTGAAATCAAGGAAGACGGTTCTTATGGAATGGAAAATACGGACCCTGTTTATTTAGGTCAGGTTGCACCCAAATTCAATATGGGATGGAACAACTCATTTTCTTACAAAGGTTTCGGATTGAGCTTCCTGATCAACGGACGTTTCGGAGGTGTAGTAACTTCTTCTACAGAGGCTATTCTTGACCGCTTCGGTGTTTCTAAAGCTTCTGGTGAAGCTCGTGATTTAGGTGGTGCTTTATTGCCTGGACAAGGGCGTGTAGATGCAGAAAAGTATTACAAAATGATTGGAACCGGAGATTATCATACTTCAGGTTATTATGTATACAGTGCAACCAATATTCGTCTGCAGGAACTGACGTTGAGCTATACATTCCCCAACTCATGGTTTAAGAATGTGTTGAAAGATGTAACAGTTTCATTCACTGCAAACAATCCGTGGATGCTTTATTGCGAAGCTCCTTTCGATCCGGAGTTGACTCCGTCTATAGGAACTTATGGTCAAGGTAACGATTACTTTATGCAACCAAGTGTCAGAAGTTTCGGCTTTGGTATTAAATTAAAATTATAATGCAACAATGAAAAAGATAAATCAATATAAGCTTTTGGTAGCTTTTTGCATATTGCCTTGTTGGGCATCTTGCGATTATGAGGAGGTTAACACCAATCCCTATGAAGTGACTGATGAGGAGGCGAACCGGGATGGTGTGGCTGTAGGTGGTTCTATTATGAGCCTTGCCAGACAAGTTTTTCCGGTGGGTACCCCTGCAAATAAAACAGATATTATTAATGAATATCAGACATCATTTAATCTTTCCGCAGATGTCTGGAGCGGATATTTTGGTCAAAATAACAATTGGTTTAGCGGAAGTAACCATCTGACCTATTATTTGCAGGATGCTTGGACATCGTCTACCTATACCAGTACTTATACCAAGGCATATGCTTCCTGGAAAAAAATAAAAGAAAATGCAGAAGAAACGGGAAATATGGCAAATTATGCTTTAGCACAGATTTTGAAAATTTCCTGCTGGCACAAGGCGCTTGAGACATTCGGTCCGATCCCTTATACACATGCAGGCGAAGGCTTGCTTGTTGTGCCGTATGACACTGAACAGGAAGTGTATACCGCCATGTTCAATGATTTGAAAAGCGCTATAACAGAGTTGACTTCACTGGTAAATTCAGGTGCCAAAGTGATGGAAGATTTTGACCTGGTGTACGCAGGAGATCCGGTTAAGTGGGTAAAGTATGCCAATTCACTGATGTTGCGTCTAGCTATGCGTTTGAAATATTGTGCTCCCGATATGGCTAAACAATGGGCGCATGAAGCCTTGAATCATAGCGTAGGAGTGATGACCGCGAAAGATGATGAGGCCAAGATCAGTCCGAATGCCATTTATGCGTTTGACAATAACATTGCTTATTTGGCGGGCAACTATAATGAGTGCCGTATGGGTACAAGCATGTATGCTTATCTGCAAGGCTATAGAGATCCGCGCATGAGCAAATATTTTACAAGTATCAAACAGGATAATTCACTGCCGGGATTTGACGGTAATTGGTATGCACCTGTACCTCCCGGACATACTAAGGGTAAGGGAGAATACACCGATTGCTCTCAACCCAGTATGATGGTAAGCACACCGACTTATTGGATGCGCGCATCGGAAATGTATTTCTTACGCGCTGAAGCCGCTTTGGAATGGCCGGAATTTGGTGATGCCGAAGCACTGTATAAACAAGGTATTCAAATGTCGTTTGACGAAAACGGGGTCTCTACAAGTGTAGATTCTTATATAACAGGAGCAGGTACACCTGTATTCGTACAAGTTACGTCTTCTAATAATAATTATCGGGCTTCAGCCCCCACTACGGCCACTCCTGCTTTTGAAGGAAGTCAGGAAGACAAACTGGAAAAAATCATGATTCAAAAATGGATTGCCCTTTATCCCAACGGGCAGGAAGCATGGACAGAGTGGAGAAGGACAGGATATCCTAAATTGAATCCGGTACAGGAGAACAGAGGCTCTGCAAGTGGTATAACCAAAGATGGAGGTATTCGCCGTATGGTTTATCCGATAAGTTTCTCTCAATCTGCAGAGGATAGAGCCAACTATGAAGATGCTATAAGTAAATTGAAAGATAAAACAGATAAGGCAACCTCCAGATTGTGGTGGGATTGCAGATAAACAATTTATTAAAATGTTGTATTATGAAAGTACTGAAAAAATTATTATATGCTATTCCCTTAGCAGGAATGATATTTGCATCTTGTACGGATGTAGAGAAAATGGAAATTGAACATATTGGCGGTTTCAATACAATGGACAATGAAGAGAGTGAAGCTTATTATGCCGAACTCCGGGCATATAAGGAAACAGCCAGAAATTATGGCCGTCCTGTAGCTTTCGGATGGTTCTCCAACTGGGCACCATCCGGTGCGATAAGAAAGGGATATCTGACTTCTGTTCCCGACAGTATGGATATCATCTCCATGTGGAGTGGTGCTCCGGGAAGATATGAAATTACGGAAGCACAGAAAAAGGATAAAGAATTTGTTCAGAAAGTAAAGGGCATTAAATTGTTGGAAGTAAGCCTGCTTTCTCATCTGGGTAAAGGAAGGACTCCCGACTGGGTTTATGAGGAAGTGGAAAAGCAGGCCGAAGAAGAAGGGTGGAATGAGAGTAAACTGAACGAAGAAAGAAAAAAAGCACGTTGGAATTTTTGGGGGTATACCTCTGGAAATCCTGAAGGTGCTGACATGAAAGAGGCATTGGCCAAATACGCTAAAGCGCTTTGCGATTCTTTGTTTGTAAGTGAATGGGACGGTTTTGATATTGACTGGGAACCGGGAAGTGGTTTTAATGACCAGGATGGAACATTGACACATGGAAGTTCTTATTATGGATATCCTAACATCGAATTTCTGATCAAGGAAATGGGCAAGTATATTGGCCCGAAAAGCGACCCGGAAGGGAAAGGACACAAGTTGCTGGTGATTGACGGACACATAGAACATTTAAGTGCGGAAATTGATGAATATGTGGATTATTGGATTACGCAGTCGTATAATCATTCGACACCCGATTATAGACCACAGAGCGGTAATTTGAAAAAGTTGATTATCACAGAAAATTTTGAATCCAATGCAACAAGCGGTGGTCGTTTATTGGATCAAGCTCGGTGGATGCCCGAAGATAAAACTGTTTGTAAAGGGGGAGTAGGAGCATATCGCTTTGATAATGACTATAGCAATACTCCGGATTACAAGTGGATGCGTCAGGCAATACAAATTAACCAGCAGGTATTCAATGAATGGAAAGCCGGGCAGAACGGAGAGAATACAGAAGGAGAATAATCACTGAAGTAAAAAATTAGATTAAAAATTATTATGAATAAGATTCGATTAAAATACATAGCAGGTTTTGTCATTGGAGCATTGCTTTGCGGTTGCAATGACAGTGAAAGTGACTTGCTGGAAACCAAAGTATACTTTGAAGAAAGCAGTGTTACTATTAAAGCCTCGGGTGATGATGTTATTACCCATGATCTGCAGGCGAGACTTTCTTTCAAAAGTTCTTCACCGGCAGAGGTGACTTATGAAATAGGAGGAGCAAGTGCAGTAGAAGCTTTCAATGCCGCACACGGTACAACTTATGAACTGCTCGATCCTTCGCAGGCAAGTCTGGAAGTTACATCGGCCACTATTGAAGCAGGAAAGATATACGCTCCGCAAACCACTGTAAAACTCAGTGGTATGGCAAATATTGCTGAAGGAAAAACTTATCTGTTGCCTGTATGTGTGCGGTCATCTTCTTTGCCTGTCATCGAAGGATCGGATTTCACTTATCTCGTCATTAGCAAACCGGTAGAAATACGGACTGTAGGTCATTTCAGAAGTAGTTATATTAAGATACCGGTAAGTCCGCTTAGTCCGTTCACATCGGTTACTTATGAAGCTTTGATTTATTTGGATCACTTTGAATCTAATAATACGATCATGGGAACAGAAGGCATTCTGATTCTTCGTATAGGTGACGAAGCTTTACCAGGCAAACACAATGATTGGATGCAGATTGCCGGAAATAAACAATTCCATTCTGAACAGGAATTTAAAACCGGTCAATGGTATCATGTTGCATTTACTTATGATCAGCCTTCGGGAAAGGCTATACTCTATATTAATGGAGAAAAAGCCTCTGAAAGCAGTTGGGATACTCCAAGTTTCGATTTGTCAAACGGCGGATGTTTTGTCGGTAAAGTAAAAGACTTCAAGTGGGGAGAACGTCCTTTCTATGGATATATGAGTGAAGTCAGATTGTGGACTGTGGCACGTACGGAAAACCAGATTAAACAAAATATGCTTTCTGTAGATCCCGCATCAGACGGTTTGTTTGCTTATTACAAACTGAATGGAAGAGATTTGACCCAAGAAGATGGTGTTCCTTACATTAAAGATGCTTCTGGTAATGGAAAGAATGGAGAAACTGATGTCCGTTTCAAAGAATTGGATGAACCGGTTGCTATTAATTGACATCGTGCTTCTCTTTGAATAGATTTTTTAAGTAATAACACTGTATATTGAGTGTAACTAAGAAAATACGGGATTCGAAAGTAGAGTTCCGTATTTTTTAATAGTTTTATTTCTTAAATTTTATATTGTAATGATAACTAACAATGAAGAAGTGGAGACTGTTGATCATTTTTCCAGGTTATTCAAAAACAATTATTCCAGAGTAAAATATTTTGCTTATGTCTTGCTGAAATCCGAACCTGATGCAGAGGATGTCGCCCAGGAGGTTTTTGCCAGACTTTGGGAAAGACAGAATATTTGGTTGGACAATGAAAGGGAGTTTGACTCATATCTTTTGATTATGACAAGGAATATCGCGTTGAACATATACAAGCATGAGCAGGTCAGACAGGAATACATGGAATATCATATGGTGAAATCAGTTTCCTCACAAATAGACTATGATTTTTTCGAAAGATTTCATTATCGAGAAATACTTGGGATTATCTATTCTGCATTAGCTGCAATTCCCGATCGCAGAAGAAGAGTATTTGAACTCAGTCGTTTTCATGGAAAAAGCCATAAGGAGATAGCTGTCATAATGGGAATCTCTGTTCATACCGTAGAAAGACAAATATATTTAACGCTAACCGAATTAAGAAAGACTATAACGGCATTTGCTTGATTGGAAACAACTATAATATAATACGTATATGATTGCATTGAATCTGAACTGCAATCAGCGATCTATAACATACTTCAGTTAAGGCATTCGGCATACATGTTAAAGCCTTAAAAACTAATTGGGCGTCATCTCATTTTAGTTGTTTGGAAGTAATTGTAAAAACAGTCCTGTATTCTCCAACTCCATTTTCCACCCACTGAATCTTTTGTTTGTTGATATCATAAAAAGGATCGGAAAGTTGTTTATGGTTGATAAGACCCTGATGAATTGTACTCTTGAAACCTAATGCTAGTAACCACAACTCCGTTCCTGTCTGAAAATTTCCAACCTATATTTTTGTGCATGTTATTTGAGCATTTTTTTCGATTAAATTAATTATCATAGTGGAGGACATCAGGTATTAACGGTTTCAAAGATCTTACTTTTAACAATCTCTTACCATCTCTGCTGCTTGTTGCAATGTTTAGTTTTCTTGTTTTCAATCATATATTTTTCCTGTTGCAATATAAATTCCTTGTGTTATACAATAAATTTTTGTAACTTTAGTTTCTGAGAATATAGTGGAAATTGCTTAAATGTTATAATTACCTACTATAAATTTAATATTTTTATTGCTATGTTTCTATTTACCAATAGAACATACTAAATAAAGATCTCTTGCTGTTTTCAAATCCAGATACGACTAAAGGACGTAACCATATAACAATAAAAGCAAGTCTGGATAAAGGTCTTACCTAGTTGCCCGAACATCAAATCATACTCAACGAAGCAGAAGGATGGGGATATAGTTGTCTGACAATGATTGATAAAGAAACAATCGGGATTCTATATGAGAGTAGTGTGGCACACATGACTTTTCAGGCGGTGAAATTAACGGATCTGTTAGAAGTAAAACTATCTGATATAATAAAAGATTGAAGCTATAGATGTGTCGTAGTGTGCAGAACGATATGCTTTGTTGATTTGTAATTTATTTTTTTAATATAAAATCTTATCCCACCTTTTTATCATTCCTTCATCGGGAATATAAGGAACTTACTCCTTTGAAATAGTAAAAAAATAAAGGAAGGTGGCTTTTTACACTATCTTTTTTTTAATATCATAATGCCCCATTTAGAATACGGTTTATGTACATTTATTTTATTGTTAACACAATTATTTTTTATATTACGGTCCTGTTATAAAAAAAGAAGTGATATGGATAAAATTGATATCTTTATAGAAGAACTAGCTCAGGCTGAGTCAAACTCTACTTTAACTAATGTATATGCAGGTTCTTCATTACAAAATGAAATATGTAGGTATAATTTGTCACTATATTTTCATTATATGTTAAAAAATAATAGTCACGTCATTTTAGTGAGAAAGGCTTCTAGTTATAGAGGGTGTAGATTATTCGGTATTCCATTTACTTGTGAAGATATGTTTACCCAAGAGTGGCTTCCTGACTTGATGGGAATAAATTTAGGTTATAGAATATTTTCAAAAGATAAGCCTGACCGTGAATTGTCTGCTCTAACGGTGTGGCCTAAGCTAAAAGAATGGTATAATCAATATAGAACAGTACCGTTATTATGGAATATTTGTCCTTTTCATCCTCATAAAGAAAATAATGATAAAAGTAACAGAACACCTTATGTACAGGAAATAATGGCGGGTAAAGAATTTCTAATAAAATTACTGGATTTATTTGAAATTAAACATATTGGTTCAATTGGGAGAAAAGCAGAAAAAGCAATAAAAGGAATGAAGCATGAGACTTTTTATTTGAGGCATCCGGCTCATAACGGCAGTAATGTTTTTGGAAAGAACATAAAATAGTTTATGTATCTTGTGAATGATAAATAGAACAACTATATTGATAAACTATGGAAAAATATATTCTATGCCAACTATAGAAAATAGCGAAAGTGAGATTTTAATTTTAGGCACCATACCTGGAGGTGAGTCTTTAAAATATCAGCAATATTATCAGAATAAAGATAATTTATCATGTTTAGAATTTGTAATCCTAATTGGCCTTTTTTTGAAGAAGTTTATGCTATTCCTTATGAAAAGAGAAAACAGTTATTGTTAGATAATAAAATCTCTTTATGGGATATTCTTGAATCTTGTGAACGTGATGGAAATAGTGATAGGACTATTAAGAATGAGCAATTGAATGATTTAGAAACATATCTGAAGTTACCACCCCAAGATTAGAAAAATTTGCTTTAATGGGCAAAAGGCATATAGCTATTATAAGAAAATGGTATATAATTTACCACAGAAAATCCATCCAATAGAATTGTATTCTATTAGCCCAAGTAGTTCTGTTAATTCTTTTTCTATATTAAAACAATGGAGAAATGCAATAAAAGAGATATAGTGAGAAAAGAGAATAAAGGAAGGTAGCTTTTGAAATCGCTTGTAACATGAAATCCGTCAATATCCCCATCGAGTCCATCATGCAGTTTACCAAACTCTCCAGAGAGGAATTTGAAAAATTGTAATGCCTGGATAGACTTTTACTCCAGTCGACAATTTAGCTTGCTTCTGATTTATGCGTACTATCAAATAAATGTTAATAGGCCTCTTACTTTTAGGTTGGCATAGATTAAAACTAGCTTTTACAATTTCATTAATGAATACCTGTCCTGCCATAGCCTTGTTCTTTGAATCGGTTCTTTAATTTGGTTCTTAAATTCCGTTCTTTGAGGACTGAATATGAGACAATATGTACTCTACAAACAAACTGACAAGCCTTTTAGGAATACCCAAACAAATATTAGGTAGTTTGGGACAAATCACGTAAATTTGTACCTCGAATTAGAAATAACAGTATAAATCACTATAAATAAAAACTTTATCACTATGGAGTACAATTTCAGAGAAATTGAAAAGAAGTGGCAGAAAAGGTGGGTGGAAGAGAAAACCTACCAAGTTACGGAAGATGATTCGAAGCAAAAATTTTATGTACTAAACATGTTTCCTTATCCATCAGGAGCCGGACTACACGTAGGACATCCGTTGGGATACATTGCTTCGGATATTTATGCCCGTTACAAACGACTGCAAGGCTTCAATGTACTCAACCCGATGGGATATGACGCATACGGTCTACCCGCAGAACAATATGCCATCCAGACCGGACAACACCCCGCTATCACTACTGTCAACAATATCAATCGCTACCGCGAACAGTTGGACAAGATCGGTTTCTCTTTTGACTGGAGCCGTGAAATCCGTACCTGCGATCCGGAATATTATCATTGGACACAATGGGCTTTCCAAAAAATGTTTAATAGCTACTATTGCAACGATGAACAAAAAGCACGTCCAATCGAAGAACTGGAGAAAGCTTTTGCAAGTCAAGGAACTGCAGGATTGAACGCTGCTTGCAGCGAAGAACTTAGCTTTACCGCTGAAGAATGGAATGCCAAGAGTGAAAAGGAACAGCAGGAAATCCTGATGAACTATCGCATTGCTTATTTGGGTGAAACGATGGTAAACTGGTGTGCCGAGCTAGGAACCGTATTGGCTAACGATGAAGTAGTGGACGGGGTCAGCGAACGTGGCGGTTATCCTGTCATTCAGAAAAAGATGCGCCAATGGTGTCTGCGTGTATCCGCATACGCACAACGCCTGCTGGACGGGTTGGACACTATCGACTGGACTGATTCACTGAAAGAAACTCAAAAGAACTGGATAGGCCGTTCGGAAGGCGCTGAAATACAATTCAAAGTAAAAGACAGCGATCTTGAATTTACTATCTTTACTACCCGTGCAGATACGATGTTCGGCGTTACCTTTATGGTATTGGCTCCGGAAAGCGAACTGGTAGCACAAGTCACTACTCCCGAACAGAAAGCGGAAGTAGATGCCTACCTCGACCGCACCAAGAAACGTACGGAGCGCGAACGTATCGCCGACCGTAGCGTTACCGGTGTATTCAGTGGAGCATATGCCATCAATCCGTTTACCGGTGAAGCAGTACCTATTTGGATCAGTGATTACGTATTGGCAGGATATGGAACAGGAGCCATCATGGCTGTACCTGCTCACGATAGCCGCGACTATGCTTTTGCCAAACATTTCGGATTGGAAATCCGTCCGTTGGTAGAAGGTTGTGACGTTAGCGAAGAAAGTTTCGATGCAAAAGAAGGTATCGTTTGCAACTCTCCGCGTCCGGACGTAACCCCTTACTGTGACCTTTCTTTGAACGGATTGACTATCAAGGAAGCCATTGCAACAACCAAGAAATATGTGAAAGATCATAACTTGGGACGTGTGAAAGTGAACTATCGTTTGCGTGACGCTATCTTCTCACGCCAGCGTTATTGGGGAGAACCGTTCCCTGTCTATTATAAAGACGGAATGCCCTATATGATTGACGAAAGCTGTCTGCCATTGGAGCTTCCGGAAGTAGCTAAATTCCTGCCTACCGAAACAGGCGAACCTCCATTGGGGCACGCTACCAAATGGGCGTGGGATACTGTAAACAAATGTATCACAGAAAACGAGAAGATCGACAATGTTACCATTTTTCCATTAGAATTGAATACAATGCCCGGATTTGCAGGTTCTTCCGCTTACTATCTCCGCTATATGGATCCACGTAACCACAAAGCATTGGTTGACCCGAAAACAGACCAGTACTGGAAGAACGTAGACCTTTACGTAGGTGGTACCGAACATGCTACCGGACACTTGATTTACTCTCGTTTCTGGAATAAATTCCTGCATGATATAAACATTTCCGCTGTAGAAGAACCGTTCCTGAAATTAGTAAATCAAGGCATGATTCAAGGACGAAGCAACTTTGTATACCGTATCAAAGACACCAATACATTTGTTTCTCTGAATCTGAAAGATCAATATGACGTCACTCCGATCCATGTCGATGTAAATATCGTATCCAACGACATTCTCGATCTGGATGCATTCAAGGCATGGCGTCCTGAATATGCAACGGCAGAGTTTATTTTGGAAGACGGAAAATACATTTGCGGATGGGCAGTTGAAAAGATGAGCAAATCCATGTTCAACGTAGTGAATCCGGATATGATTGTAGACAAATACGGTGCGGATACACTTCGTATGTATGAAATGTTCTTAGGTCCGGTGGAACAATCCAAACCTTGGGATACCAACGGAATAGACGGGGTACATCGCTTTATCCGTAAATTCTGGTCATTGTTCTACAGTCGTACAGACGAATATCTGGTAAAGGATGAACCTGCAACGAAAGAGGAACTGAAAAGTTTGCACAAACTGATTAAGAAAGTAACGGGAGACATTGAACAGTTCTCTTACAATACTTCTATCAGTGCATTCATGATTTGTATAAATGAACTTTTCAATCTGAAATGCAGCAAGAAAGAAATATTAGAACAGCTTGTTATCGTTCTTGCTCCTTTTGCTCCCCACGTTTGCGAGGAGTTGTGGGATGTACTCGGACACAAAACTTCCGTATGTGATGCCGAATGGCCTACATACAACGAAGAATATCTGAAAGAGGACACAATCAACTATACCATCTCTTTCAACGGAAAGGCACGTTTCAATATGGAATTTGCAGCAGATGAAACATCGGACGCTATTCAGGCGGCTGTATTGGCTGACGAACGTTCGCAAAAATGGATCGAAGGCAAGACACCGAAAAAGATTATCGTTGTTCCGAAGAAGATTGTAAACGTCGTACTTTAATTTGTCTCACCACAGATTACACAAATTTACACAGATGAATTACGAATAAATCTGTGATAATCTGCGGTAATCTGTGGTGAAACTATCATATAAATCTACTTTTATGTATAAACTGGAAAAGGCGGAATTAATGAGGGAAGTGAAAGATTATATCTACATTACTCTCGGATTGATAAGTTATTCTTTGGGATGGGCGGCATTCTTACTACCCTACCAGATAACGACCGGTGGAACTACCGGTATCGGAGCTATTATTTATTATGCGACCGGATTTCCGATCCAATGGTCATATTTTATTATCAATGCAGTTCTGATGACATTTGCCATCCGTATGCTAGGTCCCCGATTCAGTATAAAAACTACGTACGCCATCTTTATGCTGACATTCCTGCTTTGGCTTTTCCAATTAATAGTCAACAATTATATAGTGGCACCGGATATGACACCGGACGGCAAACCGTTATTGCTTGGACCCGGACAAGATTTCATGGCTTGTATTATCGGAGCAGCCATGTGCGGTGTGGGCTTGGGCATCACTTTCAATTATAACGGAAGTACCGGTGGAACGGATATCATTGCAGCCATCGTCAACAAATACAAAGATGTATCACTCGGAAGAATGATCATGATCTGTGACGTAGTTATCATCAGTTCCTGCTACTTTATATTCCATGACTGGCGTCGTGTTATCTTTGGTTTTGTCACACTGTTCATTATTGGTGTCGTATTAGACTGGATTATCAACAGTGCCCGTCAATCGGTTCAATTTCTTATCTTCTCAAAGAAATACGATGAAATAGCCGACCATATCATAAAAGATACCAATCGTGGAGTAACAGTGCTCGACGGTACCGGATGGTATAGCAAAGGCAATGTAAAAGTATTGGTGGTACTCGCCAAAAAACGCCAGTCATTAGACATCTTCCGCATGGTGAAACGTATCGACCCGAATGCATTTATCTCACAAAGTTCCGTTATCGGAGTATACGGAGAAGGATTCGACAAGTTGAAATAATCAGTTGATTGTTATTGAATAACTCTATTGAAATAAAAAAGAATGATGAAACGCAAACTTGTATTTGCCACTAACAATGCCCATAAACTGGAAGAAGTAGCCGCTATTTTGGGAGACCAAATAGAATTGTTAAGCCTGAATGATATCGATTGCCACACAGATATTCCCGAAACAGCCGATACATTGGAAGGAAATGCGTTGCTAAAATCTTCCTTTATCTACAACAACTACGGTTTGAACTGCTTTGCGGACGACACCGGTCTGGAAGTGGAAGCATTGGATGGAGCTCCCGGAGTCTATTCCGCACGTTATGCAGGCGGAAAAGGACATGACGCGCAAGCCAATATGCTTAAACTGCTCCACGAGTTAGAAGGAAAGGAAAATCGCAAAGCACAGTTCCGTACTGCTATCTCGTTGATATTGGACGGTAAGAATTATCTTTTCGAAGGAATAATAAAAGGCGAGATAATCAAAGAGAAACGGGGTGAATCAGGCTTTGGCTATGATCCTGTCTTTCAACCGGAAGGTTATGACAAGACTTTTGCCGAACTAGGAAATGATATAAAAAACAAAATCAGTCACCGTGCATTAGCCATACAAAAGCTCTGTGAGTTCTTACAACGCTAATAATCCATATTCCAACAGTATATAAAGCACAATAATTCACTCTGCTTGCTCATTAGTTATATACTTCATACATCACGAAAAAGAAGTTTATAAATGCGGAATTGGTAGTACAGCCAGTAAAGATAAAATAACCTGCAAAGACTATTTTATCTTTACTTTAAATATTCTCCTATATTTTATTCTGCTTTAATTTCAATAACACGGCTATTCAACTGTCGTGTAGTGAAAACGTTCAAACCGACATTCATCAGATATTCACCGGAGAAAAGCTGACCATTATCTTTCAAAGAAGAACTACTACCGGACATCATGTTAATTTCCTTCACACGATACATCTGATCTGAATTCAATCCTTGTAAACGGACAGGTAATGTTTTTTCTCCATAACGAGGATGAATATCAAAAGCAAAAACCACGGCTGTTTTCCTATCTTTCCCCACATACATGGAAGAAGTATGGTTGCTGCCATAAGGAGAAACAAGACGATACAAATCACCATCAAGAATAACAGGCTTCAAGCGATTATAGTTCTTGACTGCCTGAACACAATACAAGTGATCGCTCTGACTCATATCATCCAACTTAATATCAAATCCCAATTTACACATCATAGCAACATCCGTACGGAACTTAATGCTGGTTCCACGATTCCAAGTGGTAACATGAGCACACAGTGTTTTACTGGGAAATACCTGCGAAAATCCCCATTGGATAAAAAGACGTTCGATAGGATCAGTATTGTCGCTTGGCCAAAACTCTGTAAAATATTTCAAGGCTTCATAATCAGAACGTCCGCCACCACCGGAACACAACATCATAGGAAGATCAGGGTACTTCGCCTTGATTCTGTCCAACACTTTATAGAGTCCACGCACATAATCAATATACAAATGAGACTGTTTTTCTTTCAGATACATTGAATAAATGTTTGTAATAGGGCTATTGCAGTCCCATTTGAAGAAAGCAATACCCGGATACTTGGTCATCAACTTATCTACCACGCCGAATACATGATCCTGCACTTTCGGATTACTAAGATCAAGCACCATTTGGTTGCGGAAATAATATTCATCGCGGTTAGGCAGATGAATCACCCAATCTTTATGGTTTTCATAAAGCTCGCTCTTGGGATTCACCATCTCCGGCTCTATCCACAAACCGAATTTAATGCCTTTCTTTTGTGATTCTTCGACAAGACGTCCGATTCCGTTCGGAAGTTTGTCTGCCGTTTCTTCCCAGTCACCCAATCCCTGACGGTCACTGCTACGAGGATACTTATTAGCAAACCAGCCGTCATCCAACAGAAACATATCCACTCCCAATTTGGTAGCCTCATCTATCAGACCGATCAGTTTATTTTCATCGAAAGTAAAATAAGTTGCTTCCCAATTATTTAATAAAGTCATGCGTGTTTCACTACCCTTCTTTACCTGATGATTGCGTGCCCAATCATGAAAACTACGGCTGGCCTCACCCTTACCCTGACAACTATAAGTGAAATAGAAATCCGGAGTACGGAAAACTTCGTTGGCGGGAAGTTTATATTCAGAAGCATACGGGTTAATACCACTGATGATGCGCAACTCGTTCTTATTGTCCACCTCGAAAATAAAACGGAAATTGCCTGTCCATCCCAAAGTACCTACAAGCACTTCACCTGCATTCTCCTGTGAAGGATTACCTAAAGACAGTTGGAAAAAAGGAGAAACAAACAAATTGGCACGTGTACCCAATTTTGTATCCACCACTTTCTTACCAAAATCCAGTTCCCTTTCGGTTATATTGGCTTCATGTGCCCAGTCGCCGGAAAATTCAGTCAGAAAATATCTGCTACTATTCAGGTGCAGCATGGAAGAAGCGTATTTACTAAGGGTAACAGGTTTCTTCTCCTGATGGCTGATTTCACTGAAAGTACGGATGATATTCTCTTTGCCGTAAGCTATATAATGAAGCTTCACCGTAACGGGGTATTTATCATCTTTGAGTGTAATCACCGTCTCGTTGACTCCATCACCTTTCGGTTCGTTCGAATGCTCCACATACTTAAGCAGCAATGAAGAGTTGTTATCATTATGCCGCATGTGGATAGCAGGTTCAAAGTAATCTTCCATACCATGAGTCAGATAAGCTTCGGTTCCCTGCGGAAGAAATTGTATATCAGAGTCATGGTTCAGTCTTTTACCAAGATACTTCTGATACAAACGCCCGTTATCCCCCACCTGATAGATCAGGCTGGTCCGTTCTGTTTCTATCTTAATTAGAGACCTATCGGAAGCCTGTAAAATAGAAACAGAACCCAATAACAAAAAAAATAAGAATGATTTTAGTTTCATAGTATATTAGATTTTATAATTTTATAATCCCAACTTAGCCGAAATCTCCAACATCCGTTGAATCGGCCTCACAGCTTTCTTCGCTACCTCCGGATCTACCGTAATTTCCGGCGACTCATTCTTCAAACATTCATAGAGCTTCTCTAACGTATTCAATCGCATGAAGCTACACTCGTTACATCCGCACGTACTATCGTTCGGTGGAGCAGGGATAAACGTCGTCTGCGGACACTTCTTCTGCATCTCATGCAAGATACCCGATTCGGTAGCCACAATATAGGTGTTTTCCGGATGATTCACTGCATACTTCAACAATGCTGCCGTAGACCCTACCACATCCGCCAGTTTCAAAACCGTACTCTTACATTCGGGATGTGCCAGCACCAATGCTTCGGGATGCTGCGTCTTCAATTCCACAATCTTTTCAACAGAGAACTGTTCATGCACATGACAGGCACCGTCCCAAAGCAACATATTCCGGTTCGTAACTGAGTTGATATAATTTCCCAGATTCCGATCCGGACCAAAGATTATTTTCTCATCTTTTGGGAAGCTTTCCACAATCTGCTTCGCATTGGTGGAAGTCACCACCACATCCGTTACCGCTTTCACCGCAGCCGTCGTATTGACGTAAGAAATAACGGTGTATCCCGGGTGCTCTTTGACAAACTGTGCAAACTGATCCGCCGGACAACTGTCCGCCAACGAACAACCTGCCGCCATGTCGGGCACCAGCACTTTCTTGTCCGGACAAAGCACCTTTGCCGTTTCCCCCATAAAGTGAACGCCACACATCACAATAATGTCCGCTTCCGTTTTGGCTGCCCATTGAGCCAATGCCAAACTGTCGCCAACATAATCGGCGATGTCTTGTATTTCCCCCTTCTGGTAGTAGTGTCCCAGAATGATTGCATTCTTTTCTTTCTTTAGCTCGTTAATAGCCTTTATGAGTTCATTCATAATAATATTCTTATTTCTTTCCTTTTAAAAAAAATCCTTTGTTAGTGATGATAGCCTGTTAATAATGTTAGCAAATAAATACGATTTTTCTTGCCGGATAAGTTATTAGTCCATACTTCTGCTTTATGAGTTGGTTATGAACTGATATAAAGGGCAAGATATCCTATTCTACTTGCTTCATTATCAATGAAAGCATCGTTAAATGCCGTCAAATGGAAGTTTGCTATTAACTCCCTGTTGATAAAGTGCAAAGTTAAAAACTTTATGGATATAAACAGGCAGATAAGTGCTGAAAAATATGTTTATGTCTGTGTAGAAAGTTTTGGGTTAGTTTTTTGGAATGTTCATAACGAAGGCCTCTTATACCTTCTTTTGAATAATGCAAGAATTATTTTTCAAAATCTTTGCCGATAGTTTTGACAGGTTTTAAACCGTTATCAACACCTTGTTAACTGAAAAGAATTACCTTTGTGGACAAGAACATAATAAAAGAAAAGACGTATGCGTAAACTGAAAATAACAGAACTGAACCGTATCAGTGCCGAAGAGTTTAAACAGGTTGAAAAACTGCCCCTGGTGGTAGTGCTGGACGATATTCGTAGTTTGCACAATATAGGTTCTGTGTTCCGTACTTCGGATGCTTTCCGTATTGAATGTATCTATCTGTGTGGTATAACAGCTACCCCACCGCACCCTGAAATGCATAAGACTGCGCTGGGTGCAGAGTTCACTGTCGACTGGAAGTATGTTAATAACGCTGTTGATGCTGTTGATAACCTCAAAAACGAAGGGTATATCGTTTATTCTGTAGAACAGGCGGAAGGAAGCATTATGTTGGACGAACTGGAACTGGATAAGACTAGAAAATATGCTATCGTAATGGGAAACGAGGTGAAAGGGGTACAACAAGAGGTTATTGACCATTCGGATGGTTGTATAGAGATTCCTCAATACGGAACGAAACACTCTTTGAATGTTTCCGTAACAACCGGTATTGTGATTTGGGATTTGTTCAAAAAGTTACGTTAATAGCCATAATATAGGATTGGTTAATAAGTTGTTTATAACGAGTTAATAGCTTAGTTAATTCATTTATAATCAATAACTATGTATTGTTTATAACTATATGGAGCCATGTTGATTCTATGGGTATTGGGTAGTTATTATTATAGTTGTTGATAGTGCGTTTTCAGGCTGTTAATACTTGAGTTGTCAGGTATTAACAGCCTATATGATAAGTATTAATAGCTGGGAACTCAAGTATTAACTTCTGAGAAAACAGAAATTAATACCTTGCAGGAAGCTTGTTAATTCTTGAAATGATAACTAGTAGGGTTGAGTAGTTGATAAATTGGCTTATAAGGTTGATAAACTTATAAGCCGATTGATTTTAGATCTGTCCGTTCTCTACCATCAACACCACACGTTCTGTTAGTTTATCCTCACCTTGCGGATCATATTCTTTTTTTAAACTGGCTCCGAATAATGCAGCAAAAGTCTGATAGAATCCCGCTTTGAAAGGTCCCATAAATGCTTTCACCAGTTCATAGCTGGTAGAATTGCTTTGGCGGTCTATTAATTTAATCAACAGTTTTCCCTGTGCAAAAGAAAGTTTCTTCATTCGGGGAGTATATTGCTCTTTCAATCCTTTTTCAACCCGTTTGATATGTTTTTGACGGGCTTTCTCATTGGGTAATGTCTGAAGATATTCGTAAGTTTCGATGATGGCTTGGTTAATTTCTCTGGAGATAGGATATACCTTTTTCACATTGCGGATCAGACGATAATATTCCTGGCGTTCTTTTTCATTCTTGAATTTCAACGGACGGAAAATATACACAGTTCTTAACTGGACACATGGAATGGTATCTCCATTGTAGATACACATCGGAACCAAATATCCATTGATGCTTTGTTTTTCTTGAGCTTGCAGGCGCAACGAATAACAAACAATAGCAAACAGCGTCATTACTACTATGTTAAGCCTCCTTTTCACGATACAAAAATAGAATTAAAATTTTATTATTCAGACATTTCTCTTCGATGTTAACCTATTTAAAGTATCTTTGCGGCCTTATCTGTTAAAAAGCAGGAAGAATAAACCATTTTATTGATGAAAACGATTCAACTTTTACGGTTGATAAGTATTATAAACAGCCTGTTAATAATTCCTGCTTGTAGTGCTCAAAACCCTTCTGAAAGTCTTTTAAAGGATGTTCTTGAAGATTTATCCGTTAATAACGGAACTGATAACTCTGTTAATACTCTTAATTGGGAAAATGAATTGGAAGAACTTTCCAATCGTATGCAAGAACCAGTAAATTTGAATGTTGCTACCCGTGAACAACTCGAACAGTTTCCTTTCCTTAGTGATATTCAGATTGAACATCTGCTGGCCTACATCTATATACACGGACAGATGAAAACCATCTATGAACTTCAACTGGTAGAAGAGATGGATAAGCAAACAATCCAGTATTTACTGCCTTTCGTCTGTATAAAAGCTATTAACAATGAATCTGCTTTCCGGTGGAAAAGTCTGTTGAAAAGCGCAGCAAAGTATGGAAAGAATGAGCTGTTAACTCGCTTTGATATACCATTTTATAGGCGAAAAGGTTATGAACATACCTATTTAGGACCTTCTGTTTATAACTCTGTGAAATACAGTTTCCGATACAGTGACCGACTCTATGCAGGAGTCGTTGCTGAAAAAGATGCTGGAGAACCTTTTGGAGCTTTACACAATCGCTACGGCTATGATTATTATTCCTTTTATCTGTTATTAAAAGATTGTGGACGATTAAAAGCATTAGCTGTTGGTAACTATCGGCTTAGTTTCGGACAAGGTCTGGTGATTAGTACTGATTATTTGATGGGAAAAACAGTTTACGCTTCTTCTTTCAATAACCGTAATAGCGGGATAAAGAAACATTCTTCTGCTGACGAATACAACTATTTTCGAGGAGTAGCTGCTACTGTTTCTTTGACAAAAGATTGGGATATTTCTGGTTTCTATTCACACCGTTCTCTGGATGGAGTAATCACTGATGGAACAATCACTTCTATCTACAAAACCGGGCTGCATCGAAGTCAAAAGGAAGCGGATAAAAAGAACCTGTTCACCATGCAATTAACAGGTGGACACGTGAGTTATCAACACAACCGTATCCGATTGGGTATCACCGGTATTTACTACCTTTTCAACCGACCATACGAACCGGAATTAACAGGTTATTCCAAATACAATCTTCATGGAAATAACTTCTATAATCTGGGAATAGATTATGCTTACCGCTGGCATCGTTTTTTTTTTCAAGGAGAAACGGCAATCGGAAAACAAGGTTGGGCTTCTTTGAACCGTTTGCAATATTCACCGGTTCAAAACACTCAAATCATGTTGATACATCGGTTTTATTCTTATAACTATTGGGCCATGTTTGCCCATTCATTCGGTGAAGGGAGTACGACTCAAAATGAACAGGGATATTATATCTGCATGGAGACTTCTCCTTTTGCTTATTGGAAGTTTTTCGCCTCATTCGATTTATTTTCCTTTCCGTGGAAAAAATACAGAGTGAATAAACCCTCCCGCGGAACAGATGCTCTGTTCCAAACCACTTTTACTCCATACAGCAATTTATCCATGTATCTAAGGTATCGTTATAAACAAAAAGAGCGTGACTGGACAGGTAGTAAGGGAACACTAACACTTCCTATTTTTCACCATCAACTTCGCTATCGTTTGAACTATTCTTTGGGAGATGTGTTAAGCAGTCGTACAACTTTAGATTATAATCATTTTCATTCTCAGGACAGAGCTGCTAATAAAGGATATCAGGTTACACAAATGATATCCTCCCAACTGCCTTGGGCCAGGCTGTTTGCTGACGTTCAGGGCAGTTACTTTTTTACAGACGATTATGATTCGCGTGTATATGTTTCGGAAAGCGGATTGCTTTATACGTTTTACACTCCGTCCTTCCAAGGACGTGGGTTTCGCTGTAGCGTCCGCCTCAGATATGAACTGAATAAACACTGGTTGTTCATAACCAAGTTTGGCGAAACAGTCTATTTAGACCGGAATGAGATCGGTTCGGGCAATGATTTGATCTGTGGAAATAAAAAAGCAGATGTACAAATGCAACTGCGTATTAAGTTTTAATGTATATTTGTCTGCCAGAAATAACAGAAGAATACGATATTAAATGGATGACAGGGCTACTTTTGACAAAATGTTTAATGAATGGTATGCACAGTTTGTATATTTTGCATATTATTTTATAAATGACGCTGAGGTATGCAGAGATATCGTAAGTGATGCTTTTGAGTATTTGTGGCGTAATTATGAAAAGATAGAAGAAGCGACGGCTAAAACTTATCTTTATACAATCATTCGTACACGTTGCATTGACTATCTTCGCAAGCAAAATATTCATGAAGAATATGTAGAGTTTACTTCGCAATTAACTGATAAAATGATAGAAGTCGATTCACAACATTCTGATTCTCGTGTTTTGCGTATTCGTAAAGCTATGGAAAAGTTGACTCCTTATAATTATCATATATTGGAAGCATGCTATATTCATAATAAGAAATATAAAGAAGTGGCCGAAGAATTGAATGTAAGTGTTGCGGCTATTCATAAGAATATAGTAAAGGCTTTGCGTATTCTTCGCGAAGAATTGGGGCAAGAGGGTAACCGGAATAGACTTTAAAACGTAAATATATATATTGAATACATTATTTATGGATGAAAAGAATATAAATATAAGCAAGTCGGAAGAAGAATTCCTGGAAATTATGGAGAATCGTTCTCATATAACTGCTGATCAATTGCATAATTTGAAAGAAGATGAGGAGTGCTTGCAAGCATGTTCTGATTTGGCAGAAATTGTGATAGAGATGCAGAAAAAACAAAATATGCTGGCAATTGATGTCCGGAATGAACTGGCAGATTTTCATAATAAACATTCTAAAGACGATCGAAGAAAAAATACACGCATGCTGTTGTGGGCCAGTATCACAGGTGTAGCGGCAACTGTTGTCATAATTTTAGTTTTGCGTGCAATGATGATTTCGTCGCAACCGGAAATCATTCAAGTGTTTCAAGCCAATCATGTTGCCCAACAAGTCACTTTACAAGTGAATGATGAGAAAGAAGTAAAGCCACTGAAAGAAGTAGTAGAATCTTTTTCGTCTTCTTCCGCTGCACAGTTGTCTTCTAAAGAAATAGATTATAGTCGCGCTCTTCTTCAGACAGAAACCAAGGAAGTGGGAAAGCAGAGAATACAGATACATAGATTAAGTATTCCCAGGGGAGAGACATTCAAAGTTGTTTTATCCGAAGGAACCGAAGTCTTCTTGAATTCAGACAGTCGATTAGCTTACCCTACGATTTTTAAAGGAAAAGAAAGAGTCGTCTCTTTGGAAGGTGAAGCTTATTTTAAAGTTACTAAAGATGCAGAACATCCTTTTATTGTAAAAACTGGAAATATACAGGTTCGCGTATTAGGAACGGAATTTAATGTGCGTAGCTACTCTCCTACTGACGTTCGTGTTACGCTCATTACAGGAAAAGTGGCTGTTAGCGATACTTGTGGGGTTCATAGTGTTGAAATGATGCCGGGACAAAGTGCACAACTTTCTTCTAACGGAACATTTGCTGTGAAAGAGGTGGATATTGAATCATTTTTATATTGGAAGGAAGGATTTTTCTATTTTGACGATGTTGCTCTGGTTGACATGATGAAAGAAATAGGGCGTTGGTATAATATAGATATTGAGTTCCGCAATAGCAAAATCATGGATCTTCGTATGCATTTCTTTGCAAATCGTCATCAAGACATCTTTCATTTGATTGAATTATTGAATCGAATGGAGAGAATACATGCTTATTTTGAAGCAGGAAAACTAATTATCGAATAAAAAGCAAGCAAAAAGATATAAATCTGAATAGAAAAATATATTTCTGAAAAAAAACTCTTTTAAGGGTAACCATTCTTTTTTAAACTTCGTATACAATTAAAAGAATGAAATATTATTTAACTATTCAGGCTTATGAAAAAGAATCAAGCACAGAAGTTCATTGTTTTATTTTGGCTTTTCCTTTTTGCCTATTCATGGCGTGTGGAAGCACAGACAGGCAAAGAAAAGCAACTAACAATGGAGTTTAAAAATGAAGGGTTGCCCTCTATTTTTAAACGTTTTGAAAAAGTATCGGGGTATAAAGTTCTTTTTATTTACGATGAAATTAGTTCTTATACTTCTACCGGAAAAGTAGAAAAAGCTACAGTTGATGAAGCATTGAAAGTGATTATTGGAAAAAATCCGTTAAAATACCACATTGACGGACAATTCATAAATATCACAAAAAAAGATTCTAAGAAGTTTTTCTCACAAGTAAAGGGAAAAGTTTTTTCCGAGGAAGACGGACTTCCGGTTATTGGCGCCACTATTATAGTGGAAGGTCCTAATAATATCCGTACTATCACAGATAATAATGGTAATTTTCAGCTCTCTGATGTTTCGAAAGATAGCCGAGTCAGAATATCGTATGTAGGTTTGGAAACCCAGTTCTTGAATCCTTCATCCTATATGTCGGTAGTGATGAAGTCTGATACAAAGGCGCTGGATGAGGTAGTGGTGACAGGTATGTTCAATAGGAAGAAAGAGGGATTCACCGGTTCTGCTGTTACTATCAAGGGTGAAGACCTGAAAAAATATAGTACGAATAATGTGGCTAAAGCAATAGCTGCTGTCGCTCCTGGGCTTCGCATCATGGATAATATCAATATGGGGTCTAATCCGAATAATCTGCCTGATATGCGTATGCGTGGCGGTGCAAATATGGATATGGCTACACAGTCTGCGGTAGATTTTAATTCTACCAGTAATGACGTATTAGCAGTTCAGGGCGAATATGAGACCTATGCCAATCAACCGCTGCTTATCATGGACGGATTTGAAATCACCATACAGACACTTGCCGATATGGATCCCGACCGTGTTGCTTCTATCGTTGTGTTGAAAGATGCGGCAGCTACAGCTATTTACGGCTCGCGTGCGGCAAATGGAGTAATTGTTATCGAAAGCAAGACTCCCAAACCGGGACGGATTTGGGTGACTTATGGTGGGGAACTTCGTATTGAAGCTCCGGATATGACCGGATATAATTTAATGAATGCAAGAGAGAAGATAGACGCAGAGTTGCAAAGCGGGCTTTATACATACGGTGGTGAGACAGTTGAAAAATGGCAGCTCTATCAGTCTAAATTGCGTGAAGTATTGGCGGGAGTAAATACGTACTGGTTGGACAAACCTTTGCAAACAGCTTTCCAACAACGACATACGGTTACGTTGGAAGGTGGTGACGAAGCCTTGCGTTATCGGATGTATGTCGGATATAATAGTTCTCCGGGTGTGATGAAAGACAGTAAGCGTGATGTATTGACCGGTTCACTTGATTTTCAGTATCGCCTGAAAAAAGTGTTGTTAAAGAATAGCATTACGTTGGATAATTCGGTAGCTAATGAGTCTCCGTGGGGAAGTTTTAGTGAATATACCCGCTTGAATCCTTATCTGCGTCCATATGGAGAGAACGGAGAAATACAAAAACGGCTTGATAATTTCGAAGGAGTGGGTGGTGAGTCGAGCTACCTGAATCCGATGTATAATACGACATTCAACAGTAAAGACCAAAGTAAAAACTTTACAGTACGTGAACTTTTCAAGGTGGAATATAATCCTACTAATGAATTACGGTTTGAAGGAGCTTTTAATTTGTCCAAAAGCGTAGGACATCGTGATATTTTTCGTCCTGCACAACATACGCTTTTTGATAATGTGACCGATCCTACCTTAAGAGGTGATTACCGCAGAAGTCAGAGCGAAGCTGTCAATTGGGGCATAGATTTAACAGGAAGCTGGAATAAGCAACTGGAAGATCACTACCTGACTGCTAATGCACGTATGAGTGTATTGGAGAATAATTCGGAGACTTATGGAAACTATGTGACTGGTTTCCCGAATGATAATATGGATAACTTGTTGTTTGGTAAGAAATATAATGAGAAGGTGACAGGAGATGAGAGGACAACGCGCTCCATTGGTTGGGTAGCTGCTGGAGGCTATTCTTATAAATATAAGTATTCGTTCGACTTTAATATACGCTTGGACGGTTCATCACAGTTTGGAAAAAATAACCGTTGGGCTCCTTTCTGGTCAACCGGATTACGTTGGGATTTGAAAAAAGAGAACTTTTTGAAAGATGTATCTTTTATTTCCGATTTTATTTTGAGGGGTACATACGGTACGACCGGTTCCCAAGGTTTTGATCCTTATCAGGCACATGGTTATTATACATATTCCAATTTACTGCTTCCTTATTACTCATCGGATGCAACAGGTTCGGAAATCTTGGCTATGCATAATGAAAGTTTAAAATGGCAGACTACAAAAAGTACTAATCTTGCCTTGGAACTCGGTTTTTTCGATCAGCGTTTTACTGCACGTGTGGAATATTATCGGAAAATAACAGATAATATGGTTGCCAATATAAGTCTTGCTCCTTCTCTTGGTTTCAGCAGTTATCCGGAAAATCTGGGAAAGATAGAGAATAAGGGTTGGGAAATTTCTCTCTCGGCTATTCCTTATAAAAACACTGCTAAACAAGCTTATTGGACAATTACAGTAAACGGTTCTCATAATACTGACAAACTATTGAAAATATCGGAAGCGATGAAATACAGAAATGATAAAAGTGCATCAGATTTAAAAGATACGCCGTTGCCACGTTATGAAGAAGGTGAATCTCTTTCCCGTATTTGGGTAGTACGTTCATTAGGTATTGATCCGGCTTCCGGAGATGAAATATTATTGAAACGTAACGGGGAGATGACGAGTGCCGTTAACTGGAGTGCGAATGATGTAGTACCTATTGGTAATACAGAACCTAAATGGCAAGGATATATTAATTCTTCCTTTACATACAGAGGTTGGGGAGCAGATGTCAGCTTCAGGTATCAGTTTGGCGGTCAGGTATATAATCAGACCTTGCTTGACAAGGTGGAAAATGCTAATTTGAAATATAATGTAGATCGACGGGTAACTCAGCTACGTTGGGCGAAACCGGGTGATAAGGCACAGTTCCGTGTTCTTAATCCTAACGGTTTGGAAACGAAAGCCACTTCCCGGTTTATAATGGATGAAAATATATTCCAGGGAAGTTCGTTGTCTGTTTACTATCGTATGGATCGTACTAATACAAAATTTATTAGTCATTGGGGATTGAGTTCCGCTAAAGTGACGTTTAATATGGAAGACTTTTTCTATTGGTCTACAGTGAAACGCGAAAGAGGTTTGTACTATCCGTATTCCCGTCAGTTTACATTTGCTTTGAATGTTGCTTTCTAATTAAAAACCTATTTGTATGAAACAGATAATATATATACTATTAACAACAACAATGCTGGGACTTATGTCTTGCAGCGACTGGTTGGATGTATCTCCGAAGACTTCTATTCCTACCGACAAGCAATTTGAGTCGGAATCAGGATTTAAGGATGCGCTTACAGGTATTTATTTGAAGTTGGGAACCACGACATTGTATGCCGGAGACTTGACTTATGCTTATTTGGATGAGTTGGCAGGATTATATTCCGATTATCCGGGGTATAATACAAATGCTGTTTTCGATCAAAGTATCGTATTCGATTATGAGAACATGTTTTTGAGTAAGAAGAATGGGATTTACTCAACGATGTATAACATCATAGCCAATATTAATAACTTCTTGGAGTACGTAGACAAAAATAAAGATGTTTTAGTTACCGAACGCTATTATGAAACTATGAAGGGAGAGGCACTCGGGCTTCGCGCTTTTCTTCACTTTGATTTGTTGCGTATGTTCGGTCCTGTTTATAAAGAACATCCTGCATCCAAAGCTATACCCTACCGTATTGCTTTTGATAAGGATGCCACTCCTGTTTTACCAGCCAGCGAAGTGGTTGACGCTATTCTCAAAGATTTGAATGACGCTGAAAAATTACTGAAAGAGAGTGATCCTCTTGATTTCTTTACCGATCAGACGGATGAAGATTTTACAGATAAAAATCATTTTCTTGTCAATCGTGAGTTTCGTATGAATTTATATGCGGTTAAAGCTATGCTGGCTCGTGTATATTGTTACAAAGGTGATGCGGAAAGTAAAGGATTGGCCACAGAGTACGCTAAACAAGTGATTGCTGCCTCTAAGTATTTTACATTGTATAAATCGCAGACTGCTTCCAATTACAATTCCATACGCTACGCAGAGCAAATCTTTGGAATAACAGTCAATGAATTCTCCAATTTGCTTATTGGAAATTATATGGATATGGAGAATACCAATACTCAGCAACATTTCTATCTGGATGGAGATAAATTTAAATTCTTCTATGAAACTGCCGATGCAGGGAATACTGACTGGAGAAAAAATACGGAAATGTTTGAGGTTATTAATGGGGCAAGTCGGACAGATGTTTTTTGTAGAAAATATAATCAGAAACCTTTGAATGGCGGATATGCTTATTCCGGTGCTGACGCTATCCCTTTGATACGCTTACCCGAAATGTATTATATTGTTGCAGAATGTGTTCCTTCTGCATCGGAAAGTGCTGATGCACTAAATACCGTACGTTTTGCACGTGGTATTTCTTATAGTGATGAGATATCGTCTATCGGATATGATGACCTTGATAATACTTCGGAAGAAGACAAAAACCAGACTAAACGTATTAATGAGATAATGAAAGAATATAGGAAAGAATATTTCGCGGAAGGTCAACTTTTCTATTTCTTGAAAGCGCATAATTATAGCACTTATTATGGTTGTGGGATTGAAACGATGACTGAAGCCCATTATCAGATGACGTTGCCGGATGATGAGTATATTTTTGGAAACAACTCTAAATGATGAAGCATTATGAAACGTATTATATATTTTGTTTTAGCTATTCTTGTTTGCGGCATTTATGTAGGATGCAGTGAAAACGAGATAGACTTATATGACCAGACACCTCGTATCAATTTCTATGGTAGCACTACGCATGTCCGTACTTTGGTTGATACGGATTATGTGAAGAAAGAACCTTATGCTGTAGACAGTTTCGAGGTAAGAATACAAGGAGATTTTTTGAAAGAGAATCGTGATTTCTGTGTGAAAGTAACTCCGAATAATGATTATCAGAATTCAGTGGATGTATTATTGGAAAGCAAGTATACATATACTGACCTTGATACAGTTTGCCAGATATTCTATTATAAAATAAATCGTCCGAAAGTACAGGCAGGTAGAAATGTTTATGGTTGTTATCTGGAGTTTGATTTGAATAACCCTCTTCATCAGTTTGATAAAGGTCTGGTAGAAAAGAATCAAATCGTTTTAAATGTCAGATGGGAGTTGAAACCGACCGAATGGAGTGATTATGTGGGATTTGGTAGCTATAGCGATGCTAAATATATGTTTATTATGGATGTATGCCAACGTGTATGGGATGACTTGGAAGATGAAGATATTGATGTAATTAAGCAAGCTTATAGAGAATATAAGGAGGCGGGGAATCCACCGATTTTAGGTGAAGAAGGTGATGAAATAGAATATGAATAAGATTAAAAAGAAACGTTATGAGGAAATATATCATCTGTATAGTAAGTTTTATCGGAGCGGCTTTATTGCAAACAGGCTGTTACGATGACAAGGGAGATTACGATTATCATGATGTAAATACGATGGATATCGTAATACCTGAAACGAAGGTACGTATGCCTAAAGAGGAAGCAGTGGAAGTTTCAATTATACCCGAGATTTCTCAGACTTTGGAGCAAAATGAGGAAAACCTTGTGTTTCAATGGAAGAAAACAATCGAAGGAAAGAAAGCGGGGTCGGACAGACTTAGTGATTATAAAGATTATTCCGTAGGCAAAGAATGTAAAGTAACAGTCGAGCCTTATGAATCGGAAAATATAGGTTTAATGTTGGTCATTACGGATAAAAAGAGTGGAACAATCTGGTATCAGATAGGTGAAGTTGCAATTATTCGTCCTTTAAATCCTTGCTGGTTTGTATTGCAGGAAAAAGAAGGAAAGGGAGTATTAGGAGCGATAGAGGGTACTCCGGAAGGATATTATGTTTATCCGGATGTCTTTAAATCAGAACTGAATCAGTCATTTCCGTTAGAAGGAAAACCTTTGGCGGTAAGTGCAAGAAAAAACTATGGAGATTCGTTTTTAAGTAGTATGCTGGGTTTTTTTGGTTTTAAAGTAAGTCCGGCGTTAATGGTGGTAACCGATCAGGACTTGGCCTTATTGACTCCAAGTACTTTAATAACGAGATATCCGTCGAATAAAATACTTTTTGAACCGACTGGAAAAGGGGAACCGTTGAATATTGAGTTTTATAAAATGAGTACTCATGGTGAATTGTTTGTAAATAGTGGAAAAGCATATTGTGCTCCTATGGATGGGTTTTGTGTACCATTCTCGGTAAAAAAAGAAAGTGAGTTTCCTGCTATTTCCGCTTATGGTTCGTATGGAGGAGGCTTTTTGTTTTTTGATTCTGAAAATCATCGTTTTCTTAGTGCATCTATTCCGGGGGTTGGTGATTATATGGGGAATCAGGCTACTCAAAGTATACGTAATTATGGTACTAAATGGAGTGACCAGAAGCCTGTATCCACGTATTCAATGTCAGACGAATCTAATTTGTTTGATCCGGATGTAATTGATCCGTCTTTAGAAGTACATGATATTGTTACGGGTGGAAATTGGGGAAATTTTGCTTATGCGATTGCTTCTCCCCGGAACGGAAAAGAGCTGACTGTGTTTAAATTCAGTGCGCAAGATGAAGATCCTATTTGTGCTGCCCGGTATACGATTGCTTTACCGTCCGAAGTAAATGTAGAAACAGCAAAATTTGCAGCTTCTTACGCGTATACGGCAAACCTTATATTTATGACATCGGGTAATAAATTATATCGCATTGATCTTGATCGCGGAAGGGCAATTGAACTTTATACTTATGAAACCGATCCGTCAGCACAGATAGTTAGTTTAAAATTTAAGGACCCTGAAAGTGTGAGAGAGGAAGGTGACGATGAGGAAACGGGCGAATATAAGGAGAAACTAGGCATGTCTCTCGGGTTGGGTATCAATACTGCTGATAAAGGTGTAGTTGTAGAATTGCAATTGACAGTGGCGGGTGATGTAGCTCGTGAAGAAAACAGCATTTGTGTTTACGAAGATCCCGATCAGCCTATTGGGAAGATTGTTGATATTAGCTATAATTATGAATAGTATAAACCGGTCTTTATGCTAAAAGGAATTATCGGTGCTGTATTTCTTGCTGTTGTCTGTACTTGTCTGTACGGGCAACAGCAAAGTATTACAACTTTTATTAAAGAAGAAGCACCAGTGGAAGTTATTCCCGGTATGTTTATTACCTACCGAAGTGATAAACATATCTATTGGGAAATCCCGGATTCATTGATTGGACGTGAGTTTGCCGTAACGACAACTATCCTGACAGCTCCTGCCCGTCCGGACCGGGATATGGAAAAGAAATTCGGATATGCGGGTGACATGATAGGTCCGGTATTTTTCAGTTTCCGTAAACAGGGTGACGAGTTGTGGATGATGGATCCACAATATGAAAGGGTGATAGAAAATCCTGAAGGAACGTATGCAAAAATCGCCGCCCAACGTGGGAATGAAAGGCTTTATAAAATATTACCGATTAAAGCTAGGAATCAGGGAAGCAGCCTGATAGAGATTGGTGAAGTATTAAAAGATTTTCCTTTGTTTACTCTTGATATTGTATCTTTTGATTTATTGATAGGTACGCGTTTAAGAGAGAAAGATTATATTAAGGAAATTAAAGGATATGACAACCGCTTGTTGATACACGCATCACGAGCTTATCGAAGTTCGTCAATGAAAATACCAGGTAAGCCTGTTGCACCTCCTTATATTGGAGACTGGGATACAGGTATCTGCATAAAATTACTGTCAAAAAGACCGTTGGAGGCAGTTGCTGCAAATACCGGAGCTTATTTTTCTATCAGCAAGGAGTGTTTTCAAGGGAATCAGCCTGCTATTCGGAAATCTGTTGTCAAACGATGGCGGCTGGAAATAAGGGCGGAAGATGAAGAAAGATACATGAGGGGGGAACTGGTAGAACCCATACAACCTATTATTTTTTATATAGATCGTAATACACCGGAAAAGTACATCGACTGTATCATTGAAGCGGTGCGTGACTGGCGTCCGGCTTTCGAGAAAGCTGGATTTAAGAACGCCATTGATGCGCGGCTGGCTCCTACCGTTGAGGAAAATCCTGATTTTAGTATTTATGACAGTACTTATCCGTTCATCTCATGGAAGATATCAGGACAAAATAACGCTTATGGACCGACTCCATGCGAACCCCGGTCCGGTGAGATTATTGCTTGCCACATCGGTATTTTTTGCAGTGTCTTGAATTTGGAACAGAAATGGTATTTTGCTCAATGTGGAGCGAATGATCCGCAGGCATGGAATATAGAGCTGCCGGACTCTTTGCAATACGAACAGATAAAACAAGTGCTGACACATGAAGTGGGTCATACATTAGGATTGGAACATAACTTTCTGGGTAGTTCTCATTACTCCATCGATCAATTACGTGATAATGACTTTTTAAGTCAATATAGTATTGGTAGTTCCATTATGGATTATGTGAGGTGTAATTATGCTTTGCGTCCTCAAGATAAAGTTGATTTGAGAAACAGGAGGATACGTGTCGGCGAATATGATAAGTGGGCTATTGAATGGGGCTACCGTATATTTCCGGGTAAAGATGCTTCTGAAAGAGAAAAGAACAGGAGCCTTTGGAATCAGGAAAAACAGAAAGATCCCTCATTACATTTTTCGGGCAGAATGGATGTAAGGGCTCAGGCAGAAGATTTGGGTAATGACCATGTTATGGTTAATACACAGGGAATAGAGAACTTGAAATATTTGTGTGAACATCCGGATGTCTGGAATGTGACGGATAAAACGTCTTTGCGTGTATTACAGGGGCGTTATGAAGCGGTATTGGAGCATTATAAACAGTGGGTACAGCACGTTTTGTCTCATTTGGGCGGGAAACGTCTTGCTGAGCCGGATGATGAGAATATTTACATACCCGAAAAAGCCGATTACAATAAGAAGGTTATGAGCTTTATACAGGCTTATATATTACAACCGCCTGTGTGGATGTTTGATGAAAAACTTACCGCTAAATTAGAAATAAACGGTAGTCGGGAGTTCGATCGCTTTTATGAAGAGCTGATGTCGGAAATGATTCGTTCCCTCCGGGAAGTGGAAAGAACGGAGAATGTTTGTGAGGATATGTTGTCTGTAGATGAGTTTTTGGAAAGCATACATAAAGAATTATTTGCCGAATGGGCTGACAATATTCCTGTAAGTGACGCTAAGTATAAAGTGCAGCTGCTTTATGTGAGTAAACTTGTTAAATTGTTGGATAGATCAGAAAAGATAACTTCGTCGAGATTATTGGTTTCCATTATGCAGGCTTTGAATAGAATAAAGGAGGAAAGTCTTGATTATAGCCATAAGATTACGGATCCGGTTGCCAAAAAACGGGCAATGTTTCTTGTAGATAGTATTTTGTTTTAATGATGAAAAGTAAATAAAGAAATTCATGAAGAGAAGAAGATATGTGATTGGTATATTGTTGTGTGTCACAGCTTTGCTTCAGGCACAGGATTCCGTCAAGTCATTTGACGAGTTTTTTGTTGCCGGGATGGATAAGATCGACGGTGTGTTTCCTGTGTATGTAGCGGAAAAAGAAATCTATTTGGAAATACCCGAAAAATATATCGGGCGGGAAATTGAAGTCAGTGGACAGATAGACCGAGGGTTTGATTTGTTGAATCGTCCGGTTGACGGACTGGGAGTAGTGCGTATTATATCTCCGGATAAAGCTACAATTTGCTTTCAAAAACCGTTTTATACAGAGCGTATTTTAGATGAAAAAAGCACATATCAGCAATCTTTCTCGTTGTCAAATATGCAACCTGCCGGTAAAAGTTATCCAGTGGTGGCCTATTCAAAAGAGCAGGGAGCTATTATTCGGATAACAGAGTATCTGATGACTGGCGATGACTGGTTCAGCTATAATGATAGTTTTATTCGTTCCTTGGTTCCGGAACTGTCGGAAATAATGAAAATACATCCTTTTAAGGAAGGTGTGTCGTTTACGGTCAGGCGCTATCATGGAGTTGAAGCAGAAAGATATATGCTGTCCAGTTCTGCCGTTCTATTGCCTGAAGGTAGTATGCCTTTGGAAGTCACTTGTGCAGTACGCTTGCTACCTCTGAAAAAAGATCAGATCCGCCTGGCAGATTACAGAATACCCTACCGGACATTGAGTTTCAAAGATTACTCGCAAAATCCTTATTGTATGGTAGAAGATTCATTGATTCTTCGTTGGGATATGTCACAACCGCTTACTTTCTATGTAGATACCCTTTTTCCGAAGGAATATTTCCAGGCAGTAAAGGAAGGAGTGGAAGCATGGAATACCGCCTTCCATAAAGCAGGTATTCATGATGCTTTACAAGTAAGGTATGCAGACCGAAAGATAATTCCGGCGGAACAACGTGCTTTTATATCTTATGATTTGAGAATACCGGGGATCAAAAGTGACTTTATCTGTCATCCTCGTACCGGAGAAATACTTTCATGTCGTCTGAATATCGGACATGGATTCCTAAAAGGAAAATTAGACGACTATCTGTTAAGTTGCGGTGCCTCGGATTCGCGTATTCTGGCTGACCGTTATTCTAAAGAAGTGGAAAAAGAATTGTTGCAAAATGAAATAACGGAAGAAATTGGATATCTTTTAGGTTTGCGCAGAAGTTTATCGAAAAGTTCGTGTGGAAAGACTTTAAAAGTTGGAGATGATGATTGCCGTACTATTTATTTTGGTTATCATCCTTTCAAAGGAGACCAAAATTGTTATGATGAACGGGAGAAGCTCCGCCAATGGATAGAGCATAATTTACCAGATCACATTCGTTTATTCCAACCATCAGGGAAGGAGAATTCTAATTCTTCATTTCCAGAAGATTATACGGTCAAAATATCGGATTTACAGACTGTAGTGAGTCGGTTGGACAAGATTGTGTATAAGGGGAAGAAATACGATAAAGGGAGTTCGCTCACTGATATATACAGAAAGGCTATTCGTCTGTATGGGAGTTATCTGATGGAAATAGCAAAGGTGGTGGGTAGTTCTCAACCGGCAGATGCGCAGCGTCAGGCAATGCTTGATTTGGACAACTATTTATTTCATTCTGTTAAAAAGATGGAATGTACCTATGTAAAAGAGAATTTGTTGGAAACAAGAAACAATCTTCTGTATCCGGAACTGGCGAAGTTGTTCAAACAATTGTTGAGTGTAAAGACAATTTCAGCTCTTCGATTGCAGGCGTTGCAGAGTGACCGGAAGGGGTATGACGATATTGATTTTTTCCGGGATCTTTATAAAGGATTGTTTAATGGTTTTGATCCGCAGTCTGCCGTTAGTTATGAACAGATGGATATTCAGCTGATATGTTTGGAAGCGTGGCTGGATATTATGCAGGAAGCTACTGAACATAATAGTATAAAGAAACGTTTAACGAACGAATTGCATAGTCTGCACGATAGACTGGAGGAGCTTAGCACGACACATTCCCAAAGGGAAGTACGTGATATGTATATTCTGCTTTTGAGAAGAATGGATCAATATTTCCGTGTGGTTTCTTGAGTGGCGTTAGAGTAATAATTTGTTTGGGATGATGAAAAAATGGTCGTACAGATAGAATAACCTATAAGTTTTGGGTTATCTTTGCTATGATTTATGAATAAATAATTAGAATAAGATGACTATTATTTTTCCTTCACCCATCTTCGGCCCTATTCATTCCCGCCGTTTGGGCGTTTCTTTGGGAATCAATTTATTGCCGGACGACGGTAAGGTTTGTTCATTCGACTGCATTTATTGTGAGTGTGGTTTCAATGCCGAACATCGTACGAAGAAACTTCTTCCTACCCGTGAAGAAGTCCGCACGGCTCTCGAAGAGAAACTAAAAGACATGCAGGCAAACGGCACTGCTCCCGATGTACTGACATTTGCCGGAAACGGTGAACCGACTGCGCATCCCCATTTCCCGGAAATCATAGAAGATACTCTTGCGCTTCGCGACAGGTATTTCCCAAAAGCGAAAGTAAGCGTATTGAGTAACTCTACATTTATCGACCGTCCTGCCGTATTCGAAGCACTGAACAAGATAGATAATAATATCCTGAAACTGGATACGGTGGATGAAGAATATATTCATCTGTTGGACCGCCCTAACGGAAAATATTCTGTTAAGAAGATCATCGAAAGAATGAAAGAGTTCAAAGGAAACTGCATCGTACAGACGATGTTCCTGAAAGGAGGTTATCAGGGAAAAGATATGGATAATACATCCGACAAGTATGTGCTCCCCTGGATAGAAGCAGTGAAAGAAATCGCTCCCCGTCAAGTGATGATTTATACGATTGACCGGGAGACTCCCGACCACGATTTGCAAAAGGCTACGCATGAAGAGTTAGACCGTATTGTGGCTTTACTGGAAAAAGAGGGTATTCCGGCAACAGCTTCTTATTAAGAAAATAATTATATTGTACGACATCTGGATGTTGGTATATTGACCCTCGGATGTCGTACAATATATTTTAGTATAAATGAGTATTCTCTAATATAGGCCGTGCAATTATTAATGATGTTAATTGAAGCAAAAAAGGATATTTGGCACCAATATCGACTTTATAAAATACGCAATTTATTCTTCCCGCTTGTCAGTTTATAATAGAAACCGACGCAGAAATTATATAAAGGGTAATTTTGGTTATAAATTATATTACCAGAATCATCTTTCGGTTCATAATCGGGCCGTAGACGGGATTCAAATTTTTCACGCGGATAGATGTAAGCGCCATCGGCATTTTTACCATCCAGGTCGATATATTTGTAGAATCCTTTAGAAGAATCACTGTCACGTAGATTACCGTGTCCTTGCAAATGGTTTAGTTCCTGAGGTTGGTTCTCGATGCGTGAACCGGAATCGGTGTACATGATGAGTACATCACCTTCCAGCGGTTTATCACAGGTTAATACCACTTTATCTTTTCCATTCAATTCTACTTTTGTAATGTTTATCCGATTGCCGGAGCGTGCTTTGTCCTGGTATACTTCAAAACCGTAATCGCGGATTTTGGGCAGGGTATTCACATCAAGAGCCAATGGCGGTACAGGTACATGAAATCGGATCTGAATCTGTCCCGTTGCACGGTCTAGCAGAATTTCTTTAGGTTGTAAGGGTTTGAAGTTCTTTCCTTTTATTTGTGTTTGATAGTAAACTTTTCCTAGTATTTCGCCGAACCAACGGTAGCCATTAGCGTCAAGATGTCCTCCTCTGGCTGTCATCGGATAGATAGGGCCTGTGCAGATGATATCCTTATATTCGTTAGAAGCTTCGAGTTGGGCCATCGAAATGGCAAGTGTATCGCGTATATATTGTGCTCCTGTCTGTCAAGTGTGTTGGGTTCATTCTTTTTTAGTCCTTTCTCCGGATTGGCAGTGCCGTAGTTGAACTCTCCCTGCATCCAGAAAATTAATCTGGGTAATGTGAAGGAAGCGCCTGTCATGACTACCGATAAGTTACTGAAAGGGATGGACGAACGTACTAATTCGCAAGCCGATAACCTTTATCTGGAAATGTTGTACTATCAGTTCGGGCGTTACCTGCTCATCTCCAGTTCGCGTGAAGGTTCATTGCCTGCCAACCTGCAAGGGGTTTGGGCTGACAGACTCCAAAATGCATGGAATTCAGATTATCATACTAACATCAATGTACAGATGAACTATTGGTCGGCACAGCCGACCAACTTGAGTCCGTGTCATTTGCCGATGGTGGAATATGTGAAAAGTCTTGTTCCTCGTGGCAGATATACTGCTCAGCATTATTATTGCCGTCCGGATGGAAAACCTGTACGGGGTTGGGTGACGCATCACGAGAATAATATCTGGGGCAATACTGCTCCCGCCAAAAAGGATACACCTCATCATTTTCCGGCAGGTGCTATTTGGATGTGTCAGGATATTTGGGAATATTATCAGTTCAATCAAGACAGGAAATTCCTGGAAGAATACTATGACACTATGTTGCAGGCTGCTCTCTTCCAGATTGACGGTAACTTCGGGGTGACGGCAGGTGTGGCGGAAATGCTGATGCAGAGTCACGGAGGTTACATAGAACTGCTCCCGTCATTGCCTGACGTATGGAAAGAAGGTTCTTTCAAAGGTATGAAAGCCAGAGGTAATTTTGAAGTGGATGCTGAATGGAGCAATGGAAAAATAACGTCTGTTATTATTACCTCTTATTCGGGTAAGGAATGTATTGTCAAGTGCCCGGATGCAAAGAATTTAAAAGTTTCCGGTACTTCTGCGAAGGTCATAGCAGATGATATGATCTCATTCCCTACTTCCTCAGGAAAGGCATATAGGATAATAGAATAGAAATGAAACCTCTTTGGTTGTTTGGTCTCTTATATTAACTTATGTTGTTTATAGCTTATTCTTGCTTATTCATATGGTAGCATTCATAATTTCTTCTGCATAGATTAATAACTTCTCCCCATCAGTTAATCAATTCTTCTATATGTATTTGTTGAATGCACTTGAGCAGCAGTCTTGTTACATAAGTGCAACAAGGCGGCTGCTCAAGTCTGTTCGGGAGAATGCACAAGTGCAAACAAAGATATAAATATAGGGAGCAATATGCCAGTAAATAACATATTGCAAAAAATGCAATTTTCTCATGGAAAAAAGCAAAAACAACCTATTGTTTTCTGTAAACTTTTCTTAAAATAAGGGCCTTTTTAAGGTTAAGTAATTGATTATTAACTCTGTGATATTTTTGTTTTCCCCCTATAATACTTAAAATAAGAACAAAAATGTGGCGGATGGTTTATCCTCCTTGTTTCACATAACTTTTCTGTTCTTTATTTCACATCATCCCATGTATCTGTTCTGAATGTCGAATCCTTCCAGTTGTTCGAACGTGGGGAATAGTCCGGCACGAGCATTGTCGAATGCTACTATTGCTTTGCCGTCAGTATATTCCACATTAGTCATCATAGGTCCGGTGGATGGCAGTTTGCGTACTCCGTAAGTTTGAGTTAATGCAAGAGTAGCAAGGCGGAGACCTACCGGTTCTTTAGGGGAAGGATGGATACAGAGCTCATTGCCGATATGTTGTTTCCAGTGAAGATACTTCCCATTTTTTTTCTTCGAAATCTGTCCGCTTTTGAATGTCTTTGATTCTTGGTACGGTGATAAAGCGGATACGATCACGATAGTTACCATGTTATTATTTATTAGATAAGATTATTACTCTACAATTTTTTTCGCTCTGTCCAATGCTACATTGATATTCGGACAGATATTTTCCTCTCCCAATAGTTCATAGAATCCGGATTTCTCCAATACTTTATGAACTTTCTCGTTGACTCCGGAAAGGATAACGGTAATCTTCTCCTTCTGCGACATTTCACAAAGAGTGGTCAGGTTATGGATACCCGTAGAGTCGATAAACGGAACTTTACGCATACGGATGATACGTACTTTCGGACGGTCACCCAATTGCGCCATTGTCTCTTCGAACTTTGTGGCGATGCCAAAGAAGTAAGGACCGTTGATTTCATATACTTCCACTCCTTTGGGGATTATCAGATTCTCTTCGTGTACGGCGATATCGAGTTCCGAGTTCGGATCAATCTCGTCCGTGATAACAGAAATCTCGGTAGTCTCCATAACACGTTTCATAAAGAGTACACAAGCGATGATAAGTCCGATTTCGATGGCAACTGTCAAGTCGAAGATAACAGTGAGGAAGAATGTGATCAGAAGTACCGTTACATCCGATTTTGGATTTCTCAGTAAAGCCTTGAATACGCGCCATCCGCTCATATTATAAGAAACGATGACCAATACTCCGGCAAGGCATGCCATCGGGATATATTGAGCAAGCGGCATTAGGAAGAGAAGAATCAGCAACAGGACGACTGCATGGATGATTCCGGCTATCGGTGTCTTACCCCCGTTGTTGATATTTGTCATAGTACGGGCAATGGCTCCGGTAGCGGGGATACCGCCAAACAAAGGAGCTACGATATTTGCTGTACCTTGTGCAATCAGTTCTGTGTTGGAATCGTGGCGGTCGCCTATCACACCGTCGGCAACGGTGGCGGACAACAGTGATTCGATAGCTCCCAACACGGCAATCGTGACGGCAACCGGGAATAAGTTTTTAATGGCTTCCCAGTTCAATGTGGGGACAACGGCATCGGGTAGCTCAGAGTTGATTGTAAAGCGGTCGCCAATGGTTGGGATGCAGTCAATTCCGCCGTACATCTTCATCAGGTAAACGGCAACTGTCACCACGACAATAGCAATCAGTGAGCCGGGAATTTTCTTGGAAAATTTGGGTGAGATGGCGATGATAATGATACTGATAATACTTACGATGGTATTCCACCAGTTCACCGTGTCGAAATGGCGGAAATAAATCAACCATTTTCCAATAAAGTCACCCGGAACTTTCTCGTCTCCAAACGACAGGCCGAAGATATCGGCTATCTGTGTGGTGAAGATGGTTACAGCGATACCGCTGGTGAAACCTACGATAATCGGATAAGGAATGAACTTTATGACGGCTCCCAGTTTGAATACTCCTAATAATATAAGGAGCACGCCTGCCATGAGCGTTGCTACAATCAGTCCGGCCTCTCCATATTGTTGGATGATTCCGTAGATGATGACGATAAAAGCACCTGTCGGTCCGCCGATCTGGACTTTGCTTCCGCCTAGCAATGAGACGATAAATCCGGCAATAATAGCGGTAATGATACCCTTTTCGGGTGATACGCCCGAAGCAATACCAAAGGCAATGGCTAACGGCAACGCAACGATACCAACGATGATACCTGCCATCAAGTCTGCCATGAATGTTTCTTTTGAATAATTTTTTAGGCAAGAAACCAATTTAGGTTTGAATTCAAATAGTTTCATTTTCTATGAGTTGTTACGTGATCGTTTGTCTTTTGTAAAGTAGAGGTTGCAAAATTATATAAAATAATCGAAAGAAGTATGTTCCTCGACATACTATTTGATTTTTGATAGGTTTTATCAATGAGGGCATAGATTTTATTAATGAGAAAAGTAGGGCGTTTTATGAACAAATAGCTTATATTTGCGTTATGAATAATACGACAAGTTACGTGTGGTAATCAACCAATTTAAAATATAATAAGAATTATGGCTAAGAGTATTAAAGGAACTCAGACAGAGAAGAATCTGCTGACTTCATTCGCTGGAGAATCACAGGCAAGAATGCGTTACACCTATTTTGCAAGTGCGGCTAAAAAAGAAGGTTACGAACAAATTTCGGCTATTTTTACTGAAACGGCCGATCAGGAAAAGGAACATGCGAAACGTATGTTTAAGTTCTTGGAAGGTGGTATGGTAGAAATCACTGCCAGCTATCCGGCAGGTGTAATCGGTACTACACTCGAAAATCTTCGCGCTGCCGCTGCCGGTGAACACGAAGAATGGTCGTTGGATTATCCTCATTTCGCAGATGTGGCAGAACAGGAGGGTTTCCCGATGATTGCCGCTATGTATCGTAATATTTCTATTGCTGAGAAAGGTCACGAAGAAAGATATCTTGCTTTCGTGAACAATATCGAGAATATGACTGTATTCGCTAAAGAAGGTGAAGTAGTATGGCAATGCCGTAACTGCGGTTATATCACTGTAGGTAAGGAAGCTCCGGAAGTTTGTCCGGCTTGTTTGCACCCGCAGGCTTACTTCGAAGTAAAGAAGGAAAACTATTAAAAGAGGATTTCTGATTAGAAGATAGTTGGTTCCACGTCGGGAAGCTTTTCGTTTCCGGACGTGGAACTTTTTTTATTGTGTGGCTCTAGTACTTTATTCTACTTTGCTAAAGTGAATACGAAGAGGAGCATCTTCCATAGAGCTCATAAATTCATAAATCATGGCTCCAAAATCTTCTCCTTGCGGTTCATAATCATCCAATGTGCATTCCAATACCTCTTTGCTATCCACTGTGATTAGTCGGAAACCGACAAGAGCCGGGCGGATGTCTTTGTGGGTAGTAGAGAATTTGACGTTTACATCAGGTATTTCCAGTATGGATACTTTTACGTTTGCGCCGTTATTCTCTTGGAATATCTTATTTCCTTCTTCTTTGAAAGTGATTTTACGGGGAGATGTCCCGAAATAATTCTTCAGGTCTCCGGATAGATCGGGAGTGAATGTATATTCTAAGTAAGAGTCACCTTCAAATGTTATTCGGTCTGAAGGTGTCCCTTTGGGTGCTTTGCTGATATCTTCTCCATACATCTCGAACAAATCAAGATTTGTTATTTTATCAAATGCCCAAGTTCCGGTAAATATATCCGGTCCGCTTATAGTGACAGTAAGTGTGCCGTTGCTGCCTATGGCATATCCGTCTTTATTGGCCAGACGGAGGATAAGTTTATCTTTTCCTTCTTCTTTCTTCAGGTACTTGATAGAGAAACTCCCTTTATTTTTGTTGATAGGAACAACAACTTGGGCTCCATTTACGAATTCATAATGTACCCCTTCTATTGCGGTAGAACTTTCATCTACTTCAATATCGAAGGTTGTCGCTACTTTTACCTTATATACTCCTCCTTTCATATTAGTCAGTTTGATAGAGAAGTCAGCGCTGAATCCAACTTTTCCTGTACTGTTCTCAAAGGACATTATGATTCCATTATTATTTAATAAGTTTACAGAAGCATAATTCATCAATCCCAACGAGAAACCTTCCGGAGCTTTTTGTAGATTAACATATAATTCTTTATTTTCATCACCGATATTTTCTTCAATACGGGTTAATGTAAAAGTAGCTTCTGTCTCACCTGCTTTTAATAAGATGGATGGTTCTGATATGGTGAAATCTACGCCTTCCACAGCTGTTCCACCAAATAGAACGGGAATAAAGACATCCGTTAGAGGAGCTTGGTCAGCTTTTATTTTCAATTCTATACTTCCTTTTGCCAATGTATAGAATGGCTGGTCGATATAGATTTGAGGTAGGCGCTGGTTATCATCAGATGAACAGGAAGCAAGAATAAATGTCATGCTCATCAATATACATAGATAATGCCCTAATTTCTTCATAACATTTCTTGGATTTTATGTGGTTATTGCTGTTGATTTATACTGCTTTCATATTCTGCTTTTATCGCATTATATTCCGCTACTTCTTCAGTAGTCAACACAGTAGGATTGGGTAATTTATAAGTTTTATTTATGAAATTAGTATCTGATTGCGGTGGCAATTCATCTATATCTTCGCAAGCTGCGTAAATTGCTCCGGATAATGCGAGGGAGATCATAAATATCCCGCTATATATTTTCTTTTTCATATTTAAATCCTCCATTTTATTTATTTTGTATCTCTTTATATCCAGGATTTTGTATCAATCCGTTCTCTAAATCCAAATCGTGCAAAGGAATTGGAAAGGTATACATATATTTCTCTGTCACATACTTCAGGCCATTGAGTGCTGTCCAATATTCCGGTGAGCCATTCCGTTTTTGTTCAAAGAAACGGTCTCCTTCCAGAAATAACTCTTTTCTGCGTTCTTGCAGAATGAATCCCATTAGTGGGGTTAGAGCATTACCCTCTACATCCGTTTTTATGACTTCTTTATCTGAAAGAGTTGGTAGTTTGTCAACTGTCAGGTCGGTATAATTACTGATACGATGTACTCGTAATTCGTTAATAGATTTCAAGGCTTTGTCTTCTTGCTTCATGTGATAATAACATTCCGCTTCTATCAGTTTGAATTCGGCTGCTCTCATACCACAAAAGAAAATCTTTTTTGCTTGCCGTTGGGTGTTTACCCAAAGTGCATAGCGGATATCGCTTGTTTTTTCTTCTTCAGAGAAAGTACTTAAAAAACGCAGACTAACGGGACGGTATTGAAGGGTGGTATTTACTCCGGATAGATCGTCACTACCGGTGGCTGTGACAGCAAGATATGATTTTAAAAGCTGGTTGCCCGTCAATTCGTATGCATTAGTCATCATAGCTTTGTATGCCTCACCTTCCAATAAGGGATATTTGTTCAATAAGTCTTGGGCTATCGGAAGTGCTTTGCTCCATTGCCGTGTCCAGAAATACATACGAGCCTGATATCCTTTTATGACATCTTCCGTGAAACGGTAGATATTATCATTGATATGATAGCTGGCAGCCTTTTGCAAATCAGACTCTATCTGATTGATAGTGGCCTGCATGGTACTGCGGAGTGGCTTTTCTTCCATGTCAAATGTTGTTACAAGCGGTAGGCCAAGCTGAGTGTCGAATTCTCCAGTGCGGGGTACTTCGCAGAATATTCGTAATAATTGATAATATGCCACACCTCGTATAGCATATGCTGTACCTCGAATATTATTAGCTTCTTCCGTATCGCTTTCTTCCATTTCGTTCAATACAATATTACAGTCACGGATAAATTCATAAAGAGATTGGTAGTAATTGGGATATTGATTTTGACGAATAATATCGCCTACGTATGTTGCCAAAGAACGTGCGCCTGAGCTTGTCAGACAGGTTTCAAAATCGTCACCACATACTGCATCCCACGTCATCCATTGGTTGGCGTTTCCAACTAAATAACTGTCTGACCCGGCATCAATACTGTTAAGTCGTGTATGAATAAGTGCAGAGAATTCTTCTGCTGTTTTAGGAATAGTACGTCCATAAGGCTTTATATCTAAATAATTGTTACACGATATGCATAATAATGCAATTAGTCCGATACTTATTATATTCTTTTTTTTCATAATGTTTTGTTTTTAAAATCCGATAGAAACTCCCATAGAAAAAGTACGTGGAGTAGGATAAACTGCTCCTGGGGTTTCGGGGTCAATACCGGAATAATTGGTTATTATGAATAAATTGCTGACACTGAATGATAGTGCCAATGAACTGATATGTGCCCTTTTGAGCCATTCATTTTCAAAGTTATACCCCAATAGTAATGATCCGAGTTTGAAGTAAGATACTTTTTCCAACATAGAGGCACGAGTGATCTGGCTGCTGGTTATCATATAATTATCCAATCCCAAATATTCTCCATACGCATCAATGATACGTGGGTATCCATTGGTTATCGGGTTATCTTTTGTCCAACGATTCACACGGTCTTTTGTTACGTTCAGGAAGTTGGTATACAGGTCATTTTCTTGCGTAGGAATGCTTTCGACTGCTGCAGATGATTCATTTAGCATGGTGTAAGATACCGGACAAGTGATATTGTTCAGTATTTTTCCTCCTAAAGAATAAGAACCTCCTAAACTCAGGTTTATTTTCTTGTATGATAAAGAGATGGAATATCCTCCGTTGGTAGGTGCGTTACTAGTTCCCAAATAGAAAGCATAGTTTTTAGCTTCACCACGATCTGCTTCCGTAGACATTGTAACGTCCGGACGGGTAGCATAAGCATAAATTCCTAATTTCTCATCAATGCCTATTACTTTTCCACTGACAATAGAACTTAATGGGTAGCCTACGTAGTTAGAATTGAAAATGCTTCCATTAGGTGAGGAATATTTTAGCAACTTATTACGGTTGTAAGCAATATTGGCAGTTAATGAAAGATTCCAGTCTTTAGTTTTCAATACATTGGCACTTATTGTCACTTCCGCTCCTTGATTCAGTAATTCTGAGGTATTATAACTTTGATATGAGAATCCTGTGGTGTAAACAACCGGAACACTGGTTACGGCATCTCGTGTGCGTCTGTCATAAAGTTCACCTTGTAAGCGTAGACGGTCATTCAGAAAACCTATATCCATTGAGATTTTCATATCGCGTGTTTTTTCCCAGCGTAATTTGGCGTTCGGGGCATTCCGTAATGTTCCCATGCGGTAATAATCATTGTCGGCTTTGCGGAATGAGTTTTCATAATCCATTACCAATTGTGGATAAACAGACTTATTAATGTTTCCTGTATATCCGAATGCAGCTCGTAAAGATAAAGTGCTGATAATAGGTTTTAAAGGTTTCATGAACTCTTCCTGATCAACATTCCAAGATAGACCGACAGAGCCGGTAGGGTTGAATTGTTCATTGCTACCGAAATTATTCGAGCCATCAGTACGTCCTGTCAAACTGAGAATATAACGTTGCTTGAATACATAGTCTAATGAAAGGTAAAAAGAAGCGAAGGCGTCTTCTACAATACTTTGACCGGATAGCTGATCGACGATGGCTGCATACGAAATCAGGTTGTTATAGCCTATATCCATACTTTCCGGATATATGGGGATAGAAGAATTACCGGATATGGGATCATATCCATATCGTTTTTCGTAGATGCTTTTGGAATATTGTCCTCGTATCTCCGAGCCTAACAATGCGCTTATATAATGGTCGCGACCGAAGGTGTTGAAATAATGGAGCTGGCCGCGTAAATTGTAATTGGTGTTATAAGCATTGGTCTGAGTAATGGAACCGTATGTACGTTTAGATATACTACTTGCACTACCTTCAAATGGGCGGTCCTGCCAAGCGGCGTATGTGTTTTTGCCATTGATATTATCGGAGGCATTTGTCACATATCCGTAAGAAGCCAATCCTTCGAAACTTAAATTGTCTAAGATGTTAACGCTTAGATTAGCGATTAATGATGCGGACATATTTTTGGTTTCGTTGGATGTTTCATTGATTTCTCGGAAAATATTGTATCCACCATCCGGTAATAATTTGTCATAAGCACCATTGGCATGAGTTATACTGTAATATGTATTGTCTGCTGCATATGATCCGTCTTCGTTGTATATTCTTTCGTATGGATTGGCAAAATAGGCATACTTGAAAGGGTCAACATTCAGTGATGGTGAAGTGGATTCCTGTATAGCCATATCAGCAGAGATGCCAAGTTTCACCCGTTTGTTGGGCTTCATATCAAGTTTGGCACTTACATTGTAGCGTTCGTAATCGGTTTTTTTTACCAGTCCATTGTTTTTCGCATATCCTAAAGAAACGTAATAAGAGTTTTTTTCCGATCCTCCGGAGAGAGAAAGATAATGGCTGTTTGAAACTGAATTTTGAAATAATTCGTCAAACCAATCAGTTGTTTGTTCGCCAAGACGGGCTATTTCCGCATTTTGCTGTTCTAAGGTCATATTGGCGTATTTCCCGTATCCGGATCGAATCATGCCGACCGCGCCAATAACCGGATAGTGAGTACCATCGGCAAAACCTTTGGCAGAGAATTCATTCCACAGCTCTTGCTCCCAGGCCAGTTTCTCACTGGAGTTCATTAGATTAGCATTTCCCGGAGGTCTTGTGACGATGGAAACATTGGCTGAATAATTAATACTCATTTTCCCTTCTTTTCCTCGTTTGGTTGTTACCACGATAACGCCTCCTGCTGCACGAGAGCCATAAATGGCTGTTGCTGAAGCATCCTTCAATACTGTGATAGATTCAATGTCGTTTGGGTTAATTCCGGAGATACCATTTGCAAAGATTTCATTGAAATCACCTGCACGGATTTGGCTGCTTGATATGCTTGGAATATCTTTCTGCAAAGGTACCCCGTCTACCACCCACAATGGTTCTGCATTACCTGTAATTGTGTTTGTACCACGAATACGTATTTTGGCCGATTCTCCCGGGCGACCGGAAACAGCTTTCACGTCCATTCCGGCAACTTTTCCTTGCATCAACATATCCAAATTGGCTGTAGGGGCTCCTTTCAGGTCTTTGGCTGTCAGTGTTGTCAATGAACCGGTAGTACGGCGTTTGGTCGTACGCTGGTATCCGGTGACTACTACCTGATCCAGTTCGGAGGTTTCATCTTCTAATGTGATATAGCCGGACAGTGGCTTGGTTACCCGCATGAATAGCGGTTTCATACCCACGTACTTAAATTCAATCTGGGTGTTCCGATCTACCCACAGAGAAACTTCTCCTTGGTCGTTAGCCACTACTCCCTGTGCCTTACCGGTAACTTTTACTGTTGCACCGGGCAAGGGATTCTTGTCTACGTCTACAATGGTTACTTTCACTAGAATGGTCGCATCGCCTTGCGGCTTTTGAGCGAACAGGATTGTAGCCATGCAACAGAGACAGACAAACACGAATGCTTTGAATGTTTTCTGATACTTCATAAGCTTTTTGAGTTAGGGTTAATTATGATTGATGATATCAATATGTTGCTTTACCGGTTGAATGAGATTCTCCACAAAATAGTAGCGGATCAAATTCTGATAATAGGGACACATTACTCCATGATCTTTTCCCGGCAGGATAAACATATCGAAACGTTTGTTGGCTTTTATCAGAGCGTCTGCCAGACGATAGGTAGATGAAGGCGGGACATTCTTATCTACATCACCGGTGATAAGCATCAGATGGCCTTTTAAGTTCTTTGCCAGTTCCATATTGGTCGGAATTTTGGTGGAAAATACCGTTTTTCCAGTCTTTGGATCAGTCTTCTCGGTCAGTCCGTGAAATGCTTCTCCCCACCATTGGATATAGATATTGTTGTCATGGTTGCCCGAAGCAGCTACCGCTACTTTATAAAAGTCGGGATAAGTGAGGATGGCGGCTACTGTCTGGAATGCTCCTCCGGAGTGTCCGTAAATACCTACACGGTTAAGATCGATGAACGGGTATTTCTCTGCTAACTGCTCAATTACGCTTTTATCATCAGCCAACGGATAATCACGCAGATTACCGTAGCCGAAGTTATAGAAATCGTGTCCACGCAAAGGAGAACTTCCACGTGGAGCCACATTGATGACTATAAACCCAAGCTCAGCCAGTGATTGGTTACCATTATCGTCAAGTGTGAATGATTGCGGAATCTGATCATCTTGGGGACCGGGATACACATTGCTGATAATAGGATATTTTTTGTTCTTATCCAGTTGAGACGGTAGATACATGAGCCCGTAAAGATCTGTTTTCCCATCGGCCGCTTTCAACTTTAACAGTAAAGGCGGTTGCCATCCTGCTTTTCGCAACAGGCTGTCGTCCATGCGATTTACCTCAAAATATTGTGTGGGACGGTCGATAGACAATACATTCATTACAGGCGCCAAGTCCATACGTGAATATGTATCGATGGCATATCGTTGGTCGTCGGACAGGGTTAATTCGTGGTTACCGTTTCCCGGAGTAAGCAGCGTTTGTTTTTTTCCGTCAAAATCGGCCTTATAATAAAAGGTATAATAAGGGTTAGTATCAGGTTCGTTACCATATCCGGCAAAAATGATATTTCTTCGTAAGGTATCTATATGTACGATACTGCCTGCTACGAGGTTATCACCATGTGTGATGCGGTTTAGTAATCGTCCGTCACTATTGTACAGATAATAGTTACCTTTTCCTGTACGTTCCGACCACCAAATGAAATATTTTCCTTTCTCTATAATGCGATAGCCCGATAGGGTCAAGTTGATGTGCGGAGCACATTCTTCCGAGATAAGCTCAGTGACTGTGCCATCTGTCACGTTGATACGGCAAAGGTCTATTTTATCACCCTTACGGCTTCTGCGCGTGAAAAAAAGAGCTTCGGGAGAACGGAAATAGTCTAAAGTTACTACTTGGTCAGGATATTTCCCAATCGGTAACATCTTCCCTTGTTCATGGTCGGCATCATACCAAAACATACGGTATTGACGCACTCCGGCATCACCGGGCATAGGCATCTTGAAGGTATTTGTCGTCGGACGTTGCCGTGCAAGGGAGTTGATAAGGCTGATTTCTTTTACTTCACTCATATCCTGCATCAGGCAGACATAACGGTGTCCCAGCCAGAATCCTTTGGTGTTAGACTCTATTGTGTCTTTAGAGCAACGGTAAGTATAGGACGCATCCTCTTTACCGTCTTTTGTCAGACGGTGTATGATTCCTGTACGGTTGTTACGTATATAGAGGTCATATCCGCATCCCAACATAGTGAAGAGTGAGTCAGAGCTATGGTACGATGGTTTGAGAACAGGACGTTCCTTCTTTTTGTTTTCTGCCTTTATCTGTGTCAGTATTCCGGTGCGCATATCATACACCATAGACTTTCCTTTCTTATCAAGATAAAAGCGGTTGAAGTCATTCTTCTTAAATCGATACCCGTAAAGCTGTATATTCCTTGCATCGAGTGTGTCACCCGTGATTCTTGCATATTGTTGCACGAATTGCAGGTTATCCTTTATCATATTGCGTTTTTTACCATTCTTGGCATTAACCAGATAGTAAGAAACTCCATTATCTTCTTTTACATTGTAGTAAAAATAAGAACTACCTTCAATCCAGTTGGGATAAGGTCTTTTGCCTTTTATATATTGCTCCAGTGCATCAGAGGAAAATTTTTCAGCACGTGCCCAATCCACATCGTTTACAGTACTGTTTACCGATGTGGATGTTCCTTGTGCTTGTATGCATAAGCAGAACAGCAGGCCTATAAAACTTATGACAGTATTTTTTCTCATCTCTTTTTATATTCGATTGCTAATTTGACTGCTTGTAGTGCGTCAATGATTCCTCCGCTTGTACAACGATCTTTTAAATTGTCAGCCGGACGAACGCTCTTTATTAATATCTCTTTGATTTGTGTGGCCGTCAGCTTTGGGAAATGGGCACGTAACATTGCCGCTACACCACTTACTATGGGGGTGGCTATACTGGTTCCTTGTGATACCATGTATTTGTTGCCGACCGTTACCGAGGTAATTTCTTCTCCAGGGGCGAATACATCTACTTCTTTTGCTCCATAGTTGGAAAACTGACTTAGTTGCCCTTTTTTGTCAGAAGAACCGACTCTCAAGTAATTAGGGAATATTTTTCCTTGCGCATCCTTTGCTGAAGGAAAATAGGTGATGAGATCGATATTCCGTTTGTTATTGCCTGCCGCTTGGATGATAAGTACGTCTTTTTTGAGAGCATATTCAATAGCCTCATTTACCATGTCGGCATCGGGTGAGGTGTATTTTCCTAAACTCATGTTTATAACCTTAGCGCCATTATCCACTGCATAACGGATAGCGGTTGAAATGTCTTTGTCGTATTCGTCACCGTCAGGAACGGCACGTATGATCATCAACCGCGCTTGAGGCCAGACACCGGTGATGGCAGCATTATTGATTCCTTGTCCGGCAATCACTCCTGCAACGAAAGTACCATGGTCGCATCCTTCTGCTTGTAATAACGAATTTCCGTAAAAACGATCTGAAGGATTTTTTAAATCGTCGCCCATTAATAACCTTTTGTCAGCATCATGCTCGATACCATATAATCTTTTCTGCATCAAGGCAAATGTGTTGCGGTGTTGCTTATGAACATCTTTCCATAATGATTTTTTTCCACTCTTGAACATGTCGACAAAAAGTGTTTGGTAGGCGTTGCCCCATGCCGGATCTTCAATAGGAAGATGAGTTAATCCATTGACTGTAAGTGTGTCTATATTTATTCCGGGAATAGTAGTCAGCACAGAATCTATCAGCTGATATGCTTGGTCTTTTGCGGCCGTATAACCCACATATTTTATATAACTCATGATACCCGCCTTCTTTTTCATCTTTTCGTAGTAGGCATATTCAGTAGTATCTTGTATATCTGCCGGATCGATATTTTTATATTTGGGATATAACCGTTTGAATTCGCGGTACTCTTCAGTTCCGGCACTGGTCATGTTGAATGCCCCGTCTTTAGTTCCGAGAAAGTTCCATCCGTGCAAATCGTCCGCGTATCCGTTTTTATCATTGTCTTTTCCATCGTTTTTTTCTTTTGGATTACACCAAAGTGCGGGTGCTAGATCGACAGAGGTTGTATCTATACCCGAATCGATGATACCCACGATGATTTGCCGGTGGGGTTTTAGCTTTTTTTCTTGTAGAAAGTGTAGGGCTTTTTCCATATTTATGCCCTGCAATGTATCATTATACACTTTGTACCAGTTTGAATACGCTGTTGTTTGTCCTTTGAGATTGTTTACGGATATCCCTAGAAGGATGAGCAAAAAGATTGGTAGTTTGAATTTTCCCATGCTTTCATGTTTTTATATTTGCCATATCTGTGGCAAATAGGATGATGGTACAAAAATACAATATAATAATTAAAGGACAATAAATTCAGCCTGTAATTTAATAAAAAGAATAAATATTCGGGAATAGCTGTGAAATCCTGTGTTTATAGACTTGCATGTTAGGAATGTGATATGAGATAGGTATAGAAGACTAAAAACGCGTAAAAAGAACAAATTAATCGTTCTTTTTACGCGTTTTTATAATATTCTACTTACACTTTGTAAGTTGTGGAATGTTCCTGTTAATCTTTCTTATGCGGATAATCAATCGTGTAATGCAAGCCTCGACTCTCTTTACGTTCCATAGCCTGTTTTGTGATGAGATAACCCACATTGATCATGTTGCGCAATTCGCACAGCTCGCGGGTAGCCTTGCTACTCTTGAACAGCCGTTCGGCTTCTTCATAGAGGATGTCCAGTCGGTTCCATGCACGTATCAACCGGGTATTACTGCGGACAATACCAACGTATGCTTCCATGATCTGGTTAACTTCCTTCATACTTTGGGTAATCAGTACACGTTCTTCATTGGAGATGGTTCCTTCGTCGTTCCATTCGGGGATATCTTCGTTAAAGTCATAACGTTCCAATACACTGAGCGCATGTTTGGCGGCAGCGTCGGCATATACAATCGCTTCTATCAGCGAGTTGGAAGCCAGACGGTTGCCTCCGTGCAGACCTGTGCAGGAGCATTCTCCTAATGCATATAGGCGACGGATACTGGATTGTCCGTCCAGATCGACCGTGATACCGCCACAGAGATAGTGTGCTGCGGGTGCCACGGGGATGTAATCTTTGGTAATATCAATGCCAAGACTGAGGCATTTCTTATAGATATTGGGGAAGTGCTTTTTTGTCTCTTCCGGGTCTTTGTGTGTCACGTCGAGGAATACATGGTCTTCCCCACGTTGTTTCATTTCATTGTCAATGGCGCGGGCCACGATATCACGTGGAGCCAGTGAAAGCCGTGAGTCATATTTTTGCATGAACTCTTTGCCGTCTTGTGTACGCAGTACGGCACCATATCCACGCATCGCTTCCGTGATAAGAAAAGCGGGGCGGTCTCCCGGATTGAAGAGGGCTGTAGGATGGAATTGGATAAACTCCATGTCTTTCACTGCACCTTTGGCACGATAAACCATAGCAATCCCGTCTCCCGTAGCTACCAAAGGATTGGTCGTATTACGGTAAACAGCTTCACAACCACCTGTTGCCATCACGGTTACTTTGGAAAGGAAAGTATCCACTTCGCCTGTTGCTTCATTCAGCACGTATGCGCCGTAGCATTTGATACCCGGTGTATAACGGGTGACGATAATTCCCAAATGATGTTGTGTGATGATCTCTACGGCAAAGAAGTTCTCGAATACTGTGATATTAGGGTGCTTTTTTACTGTTTCTATCAGACTCTCCTGAATCTCGGCGCCTGTATTATCTTTGTGATGAAGGATACGGAATTCCGAGTGTCCGCCTTCTTTATGTAAATCAAACTCTCCGTCTTCTTTCTTATCGAAATTTACTCCCCAATGAATAAGTTCGTTGATCTGTTCGGGAGCATTGCGGACTACTTTCTCCACAGCATTTCGGTCGCTGATCCAATCTCCGGCAATCATTGTGTCTTCAATGTGCTTCTCGAAATTATCTACTGCAAGATTGGTTACGGAAGCTATACCGCCTTGTGCAAAAAAAGTGTTGGCCTCTTCCAATCCGGCTTTACAGATAAGCGCAACTTTACCTTTGTGCGCTACTTTCAGTGCAAAACTCATACCGGCAATTCCGGAGCCGATGACGAGGAAATCGAATTTTCTTACCATAGTTTTGTTATTTCTCACCGCAAAGCTACAAAATAAGTTACTTCGTTGTACTTTTCGTTGTCACTAATTCATAAAATTGCTACCTTGCGGGCAAAAATCTGACAAAATGAATCGAATTTTCCATGCACGTATTGCTTGGTACCAATATTTCTTATTGGTAGTACTTACTGTGAACGTTGTCGGTGCATTGTGGTGTAAGTATATCTTGCCGGCAGTGTTGCTGATACTTATGCTGATTGTTGTGATCGAGCAGATTATCCATACTGTTTATACAGTTACTCCTGACGGGATTCTGGAGATATCTACCGGGCGTTTTATCCGTAAAAAAGTAATTCCGATCTCTGAGATTACTGCCATAAGGAAATGCCACTCTATGAAGTTCGGACGTTTTTCGGTGACAGAGTATGTGTTGATAGAATATGGAAAGGGTAAGTTCGTCTCTGTGATGCCTGTCAAGGAACGGGAATTTGTCGAATTGCTTGAAAAAAGATTAACTGATTATATACTATGAAGTATCAACTAATTATTATTGGTGGCGGTCCTGCCGGATATACAGCTGCCGAAGCTGCCGGTAAGGCCGGTTTGAGCGTATTGCTTATCGAGAAAAATAATCTGGGTGGTGTTTGTCTGAATGAAGGATGTATTCCGACCAAGACATTATTGTATTCGGCAAAGACGTATGATGGTGCCCGCCATGCGTCAAAGTATGCGGTGAATGTCTCCGAAGTATCTTTTGACTTGGCAAAAATCATTGCCCGTAAAAGTAAAGTAGTGCGTAAACTGGTATTGGGAGTAAAATCCAAACTGACTTCCAACAATGTTACGATAGTGGCGGGAGAAGCACAGATCATTGATAAAAATACGGTTCGTTGTGGTGAAGAAACCTATGAAGGGGATAATCTGATACTTTGTACAGGATCTGAAACCTTTATCCCTCCTATTCCGGGAGTCGATTCCGTAGATTATTGGACGCATAGGGAAGCATTGGACAATAAGGAGCTGCCCGCTTCACTTGTCATCGTTGGCGGTGGAGTGATCGGAATGGAATTTGCCTCGTTCTTCAACAGTCTTGGAGTACAGGTGACGGTTATAGAGATGATGGATGAGATTTTGGGCGGTATGGATAAAGAACTCTCCGCTTTGTTGCGTGCTGACTATATGAAACGGGGAATTAAATTTTTGCTTAGTACGAAGGTCGTTGCTTTGTCACAGACAGAGGAAGGCGTCGTTGTCTCATACGAGAATGCGGAGGGGAGCGGAACAGTTGTTGCGGAGAAATTACTGATGAGCGTCGGCCGTCGTCCTGTGACGAAAGGTTTCGGACTTGAAAACCTGACTCTGGAAAAGACAGAGCGTGGTGCCGTCAAAGTAAATGAGAGAATGCAGACATCCCTTTCTAATGTCTACGTTTGCGGTGATTTGACCGGATTCTCTTTGCTGGCGCATACGGCTGTCCGTGAAGCGGAAGTTGCCGTACATTCTATTTTGGGAAAAGAGGATACTATGAGCTACCGCGCTGTTCCGGGAGTTGTCTATACCAATCCGGAGATTGCCGGAGTGGGCGAAACGGAAGAATCGGCTTCTGCAAAAGGCATTCAGTATAAAGTAGTAAAACTTCCTATGGCCTATTCCGGTCGTTTTGTAGCAGAAAATGAAGGCGTGAACGGAGTTTGCAAAGTATTGTTGGATGAACAGCAGCGGGTGATTGGCGCTCACGTATTGGGAAATCCCGCTTCGGAGATTATCACTCTTGCGGGGACTGCCATTGAACTCGGACTGACGGCAGCGCAATGGAAAAAGATTGTTTTCCCACATCCCACGGTAGGAGAAATTTTCCGGGAAACGTTGTAGTACGAATTAATAAGATTGAGGTGCGTGACTGGACAGGTAAAGAATATGTGATAAATGTAAGATAGTATAAACAGTGTAGTATGAAGAATATTATTTTATCAGTTCTTTTTTCTTTCTGTTTTCTTCCCCTATGGGGACAAAAGGACTTCTCCCAAATAGATTCGCTTATCAAGCAACTGCTTCCCGAATCATCCGAAGTCGGCATATCCGTTTACGACTTGACGGCTAAGAAACCGCTTTATGACTATCGTGCGGAGAAGCTGTCCCGTCCCGCCTCTACTATGAAACTGCTGACTGCCATTACCGCCCTCTCCCGTCCCGAAGCCGATGAGCCTTTCCGTACGGAAGTGTGGCACGATGGAGTGATAGAACATGATACATTGCAAGGAAACCTGTATGTGGTGGGTGGATTCGATCCGGAGTTTGACAGCCAGGCAATGGATTCGTTGGTTAAGAAAATAATCAGTTACCCGTTTTCTGTGATTAACGGGCAAGTGTATGGGGATATTTCGATGAAAGATTCCCTTTACTGGGGGCATGGATGGGCATGGGATGATACTCCGGCAGGTTATCAGCCCTATCTCTCTCCGTTGATGTTCTGCAAGGGAACGGTGCGGATATCGGTAGTTCCCTCTACCGTGCAGGGGGATACGGCAAGTGTCTCCTGCCAGCCCGTATCTTCTTATTATACTTTGACAAACCGGACGAGAACACGCGCTTCCTCCGCCGGAAAGTTCTCTTTTACCAGGGATTGGCTGACGAACGGGAATAATCTGACTGTTTCGGGCAATGTCACTTCGATCAGAAAAGATGATATCAATATTTATGACACTCCCCGTTTCTTCATGCACACCTTTCTTGAACGTCTTCGGGGAGAAGGAATCGCCGTTCCTCCGTCGTATGATTTCGCCGAGTTGCCCCGTGACAGTGTGAAAGTGGAGCAGATGGCGTGCTGGAATACTTCCGTGCAGAAAGTGTTGAACCAGTTGATGAAAGAGAGTGATAACCTGAATGCGGAAGCCTTGCTTTGCCGTCTGGGCGCGCAGGCTACGGGAAAGAAACAGGTGGCGGCCGAAGACGGGATTGTCGAGATTATGAAGCTCATCCGTCGGCTGGGGCACGACCCGAAAGATTATAAGATTGCGGATGGCTGTGGACTGTCCAATTATAATTACCTCTCTCCCGCCCTATTGGTCGATTTCTTGAAATATGCCTATTCGCGGACGGATATTTTTCAGAAGTTATACAAGGCTCTTCCCGTTGGCGGGGTAGACGGTACGTTAAAAAACAGAATGAAGAGTGCGCCTGTATTTCGGAACGTTCATGCCAAGACAGGATCGTTTACAGCGATAAATACGCTTGCGGGTTATCTGCGTATGAAGAACGGGCACGAGGTGGCATTCGCCATCATGAACCAGAATGTACTTTCGGCTGCTAAGGCAAGAGCTTTTCAGGATAAAGTCTGCGCTTTCCTCTCTTTATAAGGTCTATGGTGATGTCATCCCTCCGTTAATACATTAATCCGAACAACCAAAATGGAATCTCGTTATTGAATCCAATTTCTATGTTGTCAAGAGCCAGATATCCGTTCTCCACTCCTGCTAATTGTTTTTGAATTTTGTTTTTACCGCCAATCTCGAAATTGTATGTCTCATTCAGTGTGAAATCTATTTGAGAGGAATAGGTAACTTTATGTTTTACGGCTGTTTGATTGAAGAAGAATGTTTCGCGGACATTTCCTATGTCTGTTTTTTCTCCTCCCAGTGCGTATGCATAGTTTGTATTACCTAAATAAATCTTTTCCGGTTTTGTCAGTTGTTTGATGCCGGAAGCTTCTTTGTCGAGCAGCAAGAGGGCTTGGGCCTTTTGGAGATAGGATAGATAATTCAACAGACTGATGCGACTGACTTCTATTTCTTTGCTGAGCATTGATATATTGGGAATATATGGCACAAGTCCTGCGAGGATGGAAAATAGCTTTTTTATTTTACCAATGGAATAATAATCTATTTTTTCAGTAGAAGGTAAGTCTACATCTAGAATTGTATTCAAGATGGCTAATAACCTCTCGTGGTACAATATTTTATCTTCTTTATAAAAAGGGAAATAACCGTAAGTTAAGTATTCGTTGAATGCTACAAGCGGTTTCAACTGTTTGCTTACGTTCATGGCCAGTTCTATATGCTTGGTCAATATATCGGAAAGCGGGAGCACTTCCATTTTATATCCATATTCAAATTGCAGGAACTCACGGAAAGAAAGTCCGTGCAAATGATAGGTAACGGCTCTTCTTGAAAGATCGGCTTCACCTTTATGTATTTCGAGCAAAGAAGAGCCGGTTATGCACTTCGTCCAAAAACAAAGCTTTCCCTCCCATTTTCTGAAACTCATCCGCCAACTCAAATAGAGAGTGGGTAGTAAACCAAATATTGTCCAATGAAACATAAAGTGTATCATTGTCATAACCAGGGTAATGCTCTTTTATATATTGAAGCATGAGGGTTGTCTTCCCCGTTCCACGAGCGCCTGTTATGGCTATTAACCGGTTGTTTCAACGAATCTCATGATACAGATATCTTACGAAGTCTAAGGAGACCCGTTCTCTTAGTTGATAGAATGTGGCAAATAGTTGTTTCATAAGAGTGGTTTATTAATTCCTCTATAAAAATACAATTGTATTCTCTAATAAACAAAAATAACCGGATTTTGTTTACCAGAGAATACAATTGTATCTATTTGACCTGGAATACTGTAAATTCTATATTCTATTTATTTTGCGTATTCAGCCCAGTTCGTATTCTTCATATCACCGCTCTTAGCCAGTTCCGCGTGCATTCCGAGTGCAGCTTGGATGGCGTGTGGAGTCTGGGCTTTGCCGCCGGCCAGTTTGAGATAATCCCAAAGCAACTGTTTGTAGTCGGGATGCGCACAATTCTCGATGATAGCCTGCGCACGTTCTTTCGGACTCTTGCCACGAAGGTCGGCAACACCCTGTTCGGTGATGATGATATTTACAGAATGCTCGCTGTGGTCGAGGTGAGACACCATCGGAACGATAGCGCTGATCTTACCTTCCTTAGCCACAGACGGACAAGTGAAGATAGAGATATAAGCGTTGCGGGTGAAGTCGCCCGAGCCGCCGATACCGTTCATCATCTTCGTGCCACCGATGTGGGTAGAGTTCACGTTACCGTAAATATCCGCCTCGATAGCCGTATTGATGGAAATTACACCGAGACGGCGAACCACTTCGGGGCTGTTTGATATTTCCGACGGACGGAGCACTAGCTTGTCGCGGAAGAAATCCATATCGTTGTAAATACCTTCAAGGCAGTCGTTGGTGACAGTCAGTGAGCAGGCACTGCCGAACTTGATACGTCCTTCGCGGATCAGACCTATCACGGAGTTCTGAATCACTTCAGTGTACATTTCGAAAGGGGGAATTGTTTTGTCGCGTCCCAATGCACCGAGTACGGCGTTAGCGATGTTTCCCACGCCCGACTGCAACGGAAGGAATGTAGCCGGAATGATACCGCGTTTCATATCCGCGGCAAGGAAGTCGGCCACGTTCTGCCCGATTTTGTCGGTCAGCGGATCGGCAGCGGCGAAAGAACGGGCTTCGTCCGGCCAATTGGTTTCCACCACACCGACAATTTTTTTCGGATCTACCTGCACGTACGGCAGTCCGATGCGGTCACTCGGCTTGTAGATCGGAATCTCGCGACGATAAGGAGGATCCAGAGGTTCGTATACGTCGTGCAGTCCCATGCCGGATTTACTGTGCGCACTGTTCAGCTCGATAATAATCTGGTCTGCCAGGCGGCAGATGGTTGGGGCGATACCGCCGGCGGCAGTCAGGTAGATTTTTCCGTCCGGAGTCACCTCGCAAGCTTCGATGATGGCAACGTTCACTTTGCCCATGAATCCGTAGCGCACCTCCTGCGCCATCTGTGAAAGATGTATGTCGTTGTAGGCAATTTCTCCGTTGTTCACAGCTTTGCGGAAATCGGCGTTGGTAGTGTAAGGAGCGCGGTAACGGATGGCTTTGGCACGTGATAGTATGCCGTCACAAGATTCTCCGGTAGATGCACCTGTAAAAATTCCTACTTGAAACGGGTTTCCTTTCGCGTGTTCCGCTTCAGCGATTTTTGCGAGTTCGGCTGTGACAGCCTTGGCTGTTCCGGCGGGAGTAAATCCGCTAAGGCCGATGTTGTAGCCATGTTTGATCAGGCTTGCAGCTTCCGCTGCCGAGATACGATTTAGTGGCATAAATAGTACAATTTCGTGTTAAAATACAGTTGATATTTTAGGGTTAATTATCGCTTAATATTTTCGTTGAAGAATCTCTCCCCAGATAATGGCGCGTCGGGCTTCTTCCGCCGAGCGGATTGTGAAATCCTGTTCGTTGCCGGGCGACGACTCGTCGGGAGCGTTGTATTGGGAGTTTTGCCGGATATTGCGTTTGTCCTGTGCGGCGCTGTTCGCTATGGAGGCGGCTACGGATACTTCTTCCCGTTTCTTTTTCCGTTTGGGGTTACTCCACGCTTCGGGCATAGGAACTGCGTCCGGTTTTATTTCGTCGGACGATGGCATAGGGGAAACGGGGCGTTTGCCGGGCTTTTTATTCTTATTCACCTCTTTAAATATTCCCACAAGAATGACGCCTGCTATCAAGAGAAATTTTAAGAAATCTTCCATTGTGCTTCACTGCTATTTAGTTATCTGCCAAAGTTACGTATTAAATCTGATTCAGGATAACTTTTCAGTATGAAAAAAGGGCAGCTTCACAGCTCCCCTTAATTTTTTTAACCTAAACCTTAACTATGAAAAAATCTAATGTTTCTTTCATTGCACAAATGTGAAAAATAAAATTAAAATTGCCAAGAATACTGCCGGAAAATGTTTATTCCCTTAACATTAATTACAGGTTATGTGACTTAATCGCAAGTTTTGGTGTTATTTTCGCGCTAATTTGTATCTTATTAAAAGCGAAGCCGTATCTTTGCAGCCGAATTTTTAATTTAGATTTGAGTATGAACGAATTAACGGGAGCGGACTTTAAATCCGCAACTGCTGATGACAGCAAAAAGCTGTTTATCGAGACTTACGGCTGCCAGATGAATGTGGCCGACAGCGAGGTGATTGCCTCAGTGATGCAAATGGCGGGTTACTCTGTGGCGGAAACGCTTGAGGAGGCCGATGCCGTGTTTATGAACACTTGTTCTATCCGTGACAATGCGGAGCAGAAAATCCTGAACCGTCTGGAGTTCTTCCATTCGTTGAAGAAAAAGAAAAAACACTTGATTGTGGGCGTACTGGGATGTATGGCCGAGCGGGTGAAGGACGATCTGATAACGAATCATCACGTAGACCTCGTGGTGGGGCCGGATGCATACCTGACATTGCCCGATCTGATTGCCGCTGTAGAAGCCGGAGAGAAGGCGATCAATGTGGAACTTTCCACTACCGAAACTTATCGGGATGTGATTCCGTCGCGTATCTGCGGCAACCATATTTCCGGATTCGTGTCCATCATGCGCGGTTGCAACAACTTCTGTACCTACTGTATCGTGCCCTATACTCGCGGGCGCGAGCGTAGCCGTGATGTAGAGAGTATCCTGAACGAAGTGGCTGACCTGGTGGCGAAAGGTTATAAGGAGGTGACATTGCTGGGACAGAACGTCAACTCCTACCGTTTTGAGAAACCGACGGGCGAGACAGTCACTTTCCCGATGTTGCTGCGTACTGTGGCGGAGGCGGCTCCGGGTGTACGTATCCGTTTCACGACCTCCCATCCGAAGGATATGAGCGATGAAACGCTTGAAGTGATCGCGCAGGTTCCCAATGTGTGCAAGCATATCCACTTGCCCGTGCAGAGCGGTAGTTCCCGCATTCTGAAGCTGATGAACCGCAAGTATACCCGCGAATGGTATCTGGACCGGGTGGCGGCTATCAAACGTATCATCCCCGACTGCGGACTGACAACGGATATCTTCTCCGGTTTTCATTCCGAGACGGAGGAAGATCACGCCATGTCGCTCTCTTTGATGGAAGAGTGCGGATACGATGCGGCTTTCATGTTCAAATATTCCGAACGTCCGGGAACGTATGCCTCGAAACATCTTGAAGACAATGTGCCCGAAGAGGTGAAAGTGCGTCGCCTCAACGAGATTATCGCCTTGCAGAACCGTCTGTCCGCCGAATCCAACCAGCGTTGTATCGGAAAGACGTACGAAGTCCTCGTGGAAGGAGTCTCCAAGCGCTCGCGTGACCAGCTGTTCGGCCGTACGGAACAGAACCGTGTCGTAGTGTTCGATCGGGGCACACATCGTGTCGGCGACTTCGTGAACGTACGTATCACGGAAGCTAGTTCGGCTACGCTGAAAGGCGAAGAAATCTGATTTTTCACCACAGAGGACACAGAGGACACGGAGTTTTTTTCCTTTTTTTTAAACCTCTGTGTCCTCTGTGGTGAAAAACTGTGGTGAAACTTACATCATCATGTTTTTCCTGATCGAGAATTTTACGATAGCCATCGTATGAATGCATTTTAGAGGCAGGTCCATGGGGTCGTGATGCGGGTTGTAGCTGACGAGTCGGATACAACCCTCTTTCTCTGATTTGCTGACGTACTTCACGGTCAGATATTGGTCTCCATCCAAATCGAAAGAGACGATATACATCTCTCCGTATATCACTTCTGTTGTGGGTATGGCGAAAGTGGCAGCAGGATTGTGTGATACCGTGGGTCTTGGCGGTTCGGGATATAGTGTGACGGGTCTCTCTTTGGTGCCTCCGACATTGTTGGCAATTAATTATTATGATGATTATTCCTTTCTTGATACATCACTCTTTTCTGCCCACAAGGTTTTCCTGTTAGGCGACTCTTGTGTTTCAGGGTTTTCACCTATTTCCTCCTGTATTCCCCGTGGTTTGCCCACAGGAGCGGTGTATATGTGTTTGTATGGGGATAGTGCTGTGTCTATTAATTGTTCTGTGAGCTATTATGATTCCTTGGAGCGTATTGTACAGACTAAATCGCTCAATCATCGGGGAGGTTATGATATGTCGTATCTTTCTTGCAATCTTTCGGGTGAACTGTTAGCGGATTGATCTATGAAAACGGTGTCGCTGCATGGTTGCTGACCGAGTCCGGTTATATCACTTTGGCTGATGATAAGTACCATTACTATCTGAAAGATCATCAGGGCAATAATCGTGTAGTTGTTGATGAAACCGGCAATGTAGAAGAGGTGAATGATTATTATCCTTTCGGTGGCCTGATGTCTTCTTCTTCGAATTCAGTTCAACCTTATAAGTATAATGGTAAGGAGCTTGATAGAAAAGGTGGTTTGGATTGGTATGATTATGGTGCGAGACATTATGATGCGGCGGTAGGTAGATGGCATGCGGTGGATCCGTCAAGTGAGAAGTATTATGGCTGGAGTCCGTATACATATTGCAAGAATAGTCCTGTGTTGAGGATTGATTTGGATGGAAAGGATGATTATGTAGTGACCAAATCAGGGAGATTATTCAATGAAACCCCAAAGAATATGAGGAATAGAAGTTCTACGGATAACCTTGCTTCCTTTGGCGACCGTTCGAAGTCGATTAAAGTAAAAGCAGGACTTCTTGGGAATATGTATAATTCACAAAAAGGAAATGCGTACATAAAAGCTTATGGAAGTACACAAGATTTGGAAACAGCTGCTGCAGTATTTAAATTTGCTGCTGACAATACCTCGGTAGAGTGGAAATTAGATGTATATGATGATAACAGTATTAAAACAGCAGTAGTAGTAACAGATAAGAGTGAATATTCTGTGAATGGGACCTATGCTCAAAAGCAACTTCAGATAGAAGGTGAGAGAATAATAGATATTCATTCCCATTTATCGGGAGGTACCAAAGGAGGAGCCGGGAATGATTTTAATCTGGCCAAACCTAAACGTAAAAATGCTGTTTACATTAGAGATAGTGGAAAGGAGGGAATGCTATATGAGTATAATAACAAAAAGTCGCAGATAAAATCTATACCTATATTTTCAAAAGAAGACCTATTACAATATATACGAAAATAGTAAACATATGAGAAAACTTATCAGAATTATTAAGAATTATTATGGTAGTGATATTTGGGGGATGTATGTCCCCCTCTTCTACTCTTCCTGAGATACATCAACGTGTTGCCGATCAAGTAAAGATCTTGATAGACAAGGGACATTTGTCTGCCCCTTACATAGAGATTTACGAATCATTCTCTAATGATTCTAATGTTTTCTATTATATTAGCAATTCGGATTCCCCAGGTTCAGAGAATGCGGAGTTGCCTTCAAGAGTTCTTGAGTATAAAGGTCGATATTTCTGTTTTATTGAGTTGGATGAACCGGAAATGACACGAACAGAATTGTTTGAAAAGGGAATCGTTTCTGATTCTAATTTTCAGGAAAATGAATATTTGGGTGATAGCTCAATATATTGGATGCTTGCTCTTCGGCAACATGAAAATGTACAAACTTTAATAAAGCAGAAACCGCAATATTACTATCCTACAGAATATCCGGAGCTTTGACCCTATTTTTCGGGTGATTCCCCGCAAGGAAAATTTGCATTGATGACATTGTTTCAGCATGATGTTATTATTCCTGATTCATTAACATTCTTGCTTCGTGAACGGGAGCTAAAAGTGAGCAGGCAGGATATTGAAAGATTCAGTGGAAAGATTAATATAAGGAATCTAACGGACTCCACTTTGATCTTGTCCGAAAGTCCGACGATGGGAAACATGTCTTATGCAGTAGTAAATGGAACTGATACATTGACCCTCATTTTAAGAGATTCGCTGCCAGTAAGAATTAGTCCTCACGATTTTCGATGTTTATATTATGATAGCGAATCTCCATATGATTTTCTTCGGAGATTCTCGGATAAAGAGGCTTGGATGAATATGTATCAGCTATTTGCAGATTCAACCTTTTGTTTTTTGAATATAAATGGAAAACCGACAGGATTTAGAATACAACATGATGATAGATATTCAGGTATTATTTTGAAGTCAGATTCATTATCTAGAACGATCAATAACGAAAGTTTTTATGATAAAGAAGATAGGATACGTAGATTCTTTAAATGGGATCAGTAATTAATAACGTGTCTTACCTTGATATGAGTGATTTAAATTTGTCTAATCCATATCAGGGTAATTTTTTCTATTAGCATGATTAGATACTCACTGGTATATTTCTTTCTCCCAACAGGCTGCTTTATCATTTTATTTCTCAAGATTTAGCAAAATCATGCAGGGTTTATATTTCTGATTTCTATTAAAAGTCCTTAACGAAAGCCCAATCCATCACATTTTATTTGTTTCTTTGCACCAAATTAGGGTATAGTGTTGCTTCTTGCATTGAGGCAGCACTTAATTTTGTTTTAGGATTAATGGAGAAACTCAGTATAAATGCTTGTCCGGTGTGTGGTTGTACGCACTTGAAACGCGTCATGACTTGTACGGATTTTTATGCTTCGGGCGAACAGTTTGAACTGTATTCGTGTGAGGACTGTGGATTTACATTCACACAAGGAGTTCCCGTGGAAGCAGAGATAGGCAAGTATTATGAGACTCCCGATTACATCTCCCACACTGATACGCGCAAGGGCGCGATGAATAATATCTATCATTACGTACGTTCCTATATGCTGGGCAGCAAAGCGCGTCTGGTAGCCAGAGAAGCGCATCGCAAGACGGGACGTTTGCTCGATATAGGTACGGGAACCGGTTACTTTGCCGATACGATGGTACGTCGTGGTTGGAAAGTGGAGGCGATAGAGAAAAGTCCGCAGGCACGTGAATTTGCAAAAGCGCATTTCAATCTGGACGTAAAGCCGGAGTCGGCACTGAAAGAGTTTGCTCCCGATAGCTTTGATGTCATTACCCTTTGGCACGTGATGGAGCATCTGGAACACCTCAATGAGGTGTGGGGACGACTCCGTGAGCTGCTGACGGAAAAAGGAGTATTGATTGTGGCAGTGCCCAACTGTTCTTCGTACGATGCCAAGCGTTATGGCGAATATTGGGCGGCATACGACGTTCCCCGCCATCTTTGGCATTTTACTCCGGGCACTATACAGCAGTTGGCTTCCCGTCACGGTTTTATTATGGCAGCACGCCATCCGATGCCGTTCGATGCGTTTTACGTATCTATGCTGAGCGAGAAACATCGTGGCAGTTCGTGCAGTTTCCTGAAAGGAATGTATGCAGGCACGCTGGCTTGGTTCAACGCTTTGGGACGAAAGGAACGGAGCAGTTCTATGATTTACGTATTCCGAAAAAAGAGATAACGCATGGGAAATAAAAACAAGTATAAGTCAGGTTCGATTTTCGACATGCAGTTCATTACGTCGAGTATCAGTACGACACTGGTGTTGCTGTTGCTGGGACTGGTCGTCTTTTTCGTGTTGACGGCACACAATCTTTCCGTCTATGTTCGTGAGAATATCAGTTTCTCTATTCTTATCAGTGACGATATGAAGGAAGCCGACATACTGAAACTTCAGAAGAAACTGAACGGTGAATCTTTCGTGAAAGAGTCCGAATATATCTCTAAGAAGCAGGCTTTGAAAGAGCAGACGGAGGCGATGGGCACTGACCCCAAAGAGTTTCTGGGTTATAATCCTTTCACCGCTTCTATCGAAATCAAGCTCCATTCCGAGTATGCGAATTCCGACAGTATCGCGAAGATAGAGAAGAAGATCAAGAGGAATACCAACATACAGGATGTGCTCTATCGGAAGGAGCTGATTGACGCGGTGAATGACAATATACGGAATATCAGCCTGGTGCTGCTTGCGTTGGCAGTAGTGCTTACCTTTATCTCTTTTGCATTGATAAACAATACGATAAGGCTGGCCATTTACTCCAAGCGATTCCTCATTCACACCATGAAACTAGTAGGTGCGAGTTGGGGATTTATTCGTGGCCCATTCCTCCGAAAGAATGTGTGGAGCGGAGTGTTGGCGGCGGTTGTGGCAGATACGGTGTTGATGGGAACTGCTTATTGGGCGGTGACATACGAGCCGGAGCTGCTCCAGGTTATCACGCCCGAGGTGATGTTGATTGTATGTGCAAGCGTATTGGTGTTTGGAATTGTGATTACATGGCTCTGCGCCTATGTGTCAATCAATAAATATCTGAGAATGAGGGCGAACAGCCTATACTATATTTAGTGGATAATGAGTGATAAGTAATAAGTTGAGGTAGTGAGACACGTCGTTTGCGACTTTAATTTATAATTTTTAATTTATAATTTTTAATTGAAACTATGTCTGACAAGCAGAAATTTGCCTTTGA